>Ga0315276_10000401_pt1 | contig 37024 bp, 38 predicted proteins | sample YL17G05_0_MG_FD_204542 | JGI IMG/M metagenome (GOLD analysis project Ga0315276, IMG submission 204542) | Sediment microbial communities from Yellowstone Lake, YNP, Wyoming, USA - YL17G05_0 | ecosystem: Environmental > Aquatic > Freshwater > Lake > Sediment | place: USA: Wyoming | collected...
ACCCCGGAGCTCGATAATCCCAAAACGTATACTGCTGTCGGTCCGGATAGAGTTTCACGAACACGTCCTGAAATCCCCACGCCAACGTCTTCTCATACGCCCGCCGCGCATCCTCGTGATAGCAGACATGCTTGAGATGTTTCTCGGGGCTGTGCACGTCCATCGGCCGCGGAGCGACGTTCATATCACCGCACCAGATGGCCGGTTTGTCCGGCGACAGATGTTTCTCGAAATACTTGCGGAGTCGATCGTACCAGCCGAGCTTGTATTGATACTTGGGTGAGTCGATCTCGAAACCCTGCGGGACATAGGTATTGACGATGGGAATTCCCTTGATCACCACGCGCAAGAGCCGCGCGTCCTCCGATTCGCCTCCATCATCAAATCCATACGCCACCGCCTCCGGTTTCTCCTGGCTCAATATCGCGACGCCGTTGTAAGACTTCATCCCCCGATAGGTGATTTTGTACCCTGACTCCGCCAATGCCAGCAGCGGAAACTCGCTGTCCCGAACTTTGGTTTCTTGAAGACAGAGCACATCGGGCTTCTGCTGGGCCAGCCAGTCGAGCACGATGGGCAACCGCTTGCGGAGAGAATTGACGTTGAAGGTCGCGATTTTCATGCAAAGACCGATCGATATTTAGGCCGCTGCATCCTAGCAAAAGGCCCACCGAGGAACAAGGCGAGAGATAATATGGGCAATGAAGCGGTTGCAGAGGAGGCGATTCCCGGCTTCGATCCGAGGTGTAGGTCGGCTAGTCGGTTGATGTCGCAGCCGCGGTGAGATAGCGACGTAGGATGGCCTGCTCAATCCTCGAACGTCCGCGGTCCGGTGCCGGGAATCGCAGCACCAACTGAATACGCCCTGTTTCGGATAGTTGGATGGTAATGCGCGGCTCCGGCGACGGAGCTTCGAGTAGAGTGGTCTGTTCCAGCAACTTCATATGCCTGCCTGCTTCCTCCATAAACAAGGAACATTCTGCCTTCGCCGCGTCGAGCAGGTGCCGTTCAGCCTCCCGCCAGTCCTCCTTGTCCCTGAGCGGAATCACGAGGAGATAAAGCCCATACTCCTGGCCGGGATTCTCTTTCACCAAGGCATTCGTAAGCAGCAAGCTGTTTGGAAACATCGTCACGCGGCCGGTATAGAGATGCGATGCTTGCCCCGGCCCGATTTCGAGGAGCTTGGTCGTAAAGATGTCATGATCCAGGACAACGCCGCGATAACCGGCGATCTGAATGCGGTCGCCCACCGAGTAGGCTTTCCCGCCCACCCGTAGCGCCGCCCCGCTCCAACAGAGAATAAGTTCCTTGGTCGCCAACACCAGGGCTGCCGCGAGCGCCACAAGGGACACGGCAAATGCTTGGAGTTCGTGCGCCCAGATGACGACCAACCCCACCAGCAATACGAACACCATGGTATTGCGGGCCGAGACCACCCATCGACGTTTCGCTTCCATCGAGAGGGTCGGATTCTTTGAGATTGCTCGGACGATTAACGCCCGTAAGATCAGGAGGGAAAGCAACAGCAGAAGGGACGTGAGCCCGTCGAGCACGACTGAGCTATCGATGTGCGGCAACCAAGCAGGCATGGATCACACCATCAGAACATTAATTGGCGTTGAGCGTATCATGGGTTCCCGGCATGCACTCTTCGCGTTTCCACTGTTTCAGAATCTTCTGTTCGTTGAAGGTCAGGGTATAGCGGTAGCAATACAACATGGCCTTGGGACCTTCTGGACCAGCCTTCCCGATTAACGAGGTCACTTGCTGCGCCGCGTCGCCCAAGTGGGAAAAGCTTAGCGAGGCCAATTCCTTGTCACTGATCGGAACGCGATAGGTCCAGACCGAATCCCCTCCGAGAACGGGTGCCTTCGCCGTATGGGGCGGCCCGAACTTTTCCGCCACCTCGTCTTGCGTGAGTCGATCCACGCCCTTCTTGAAATAGCCGTCGCGCCACGGACCTCCGCAGGCGAGCATCGTCCCTGCGAGGAGGAGCATCCCGACCGTGAACAGATGCTGAAGCACTCGTCTCATGACTTGGGTTGGTTCTTGAGTTCTTGCATGCGCTTCACGGAACAATAGAGCGCATAGCCTTGGGCCAACATGCCGGTGGTCAGCAAACCCAATGCTGTCTGCAGCCACCGCGCTCCTGTGTCTTCCAGTCCATAGATCCCGATGACGAACCCGAGCGCAATCGCCACGATCCCCACGAATCGAGCGATCATCCCGCTCATGCGCCAGTTGATGGGAGCTGGCTCTATGTGCATCGCCATAGGGGATACGCTACACTGGATAGCGCGACCGGTTCAACTCCGCGTCGCGCGAATATTTCGGGCACGCAGCTCCAGCGAAACCGCCTCGCCTGCACGCCCCAATTTCCGCAGGGCATTGGCAAGGTCCTCCAGCGTCTTCGCGACCTCTGGATGGGACGGCCCAAGCGCCCGCTCTCGAATCGCCAAGGCTCGACGATAGAGCGGTTCCGCTTTCTCGGGTTGCCCTTGGACCACGCGCAACTGGGCCAGATTCATGACACTCAACGCTACGTCGGGATCGTCGAGGTCAAGGAGTTTCTCTTTGATGGCCAAAGCCCGCATCAGCAAGGGCTCTGCCTGGGCATACTGACCATACATGCGATGGAGGACCCCCAGGTTGTTGAGCATGGCGGCGACATCGGTGTGAACTTCGCCATGCACGGCTTGGTAAATCTTCAGAGCCTGCAGATACACCGGTTCCGCCTCCATATATTTTCCTTGACCGGCATAGACCTGCGCCAGCTGTGAGAGGCTGACCGCCACGCGTCGGTCTTCCAGGCCGAACTCCTCTGCTTTGCGCACCGCCAGGAGGTAAATCCGTTCAGCGTCTGCGTAATTGCCTTGCTGCACGGCCTGCTGTCCTGCCGCCATCGCCGACTCCCACGTCTGTTGCTGGCAGCCAGTCCAGGACACGAGAAGGAGGCTGAGCGCGAGCATATAGAGTCGCGTCATCATGTGCCCAAACGTTCGACAATGGATTCCACCGGATAGGTCAAGATTTCCGCCAGCGTGGGATGGTAGTGCGGCATGCACAAGAGATCGGCCGCGGTCCCGTGGCAATACATCACCGCGATCAGTTCATGGATCAGTTCACCCGCATCCAGGCCGACGATCTGCGCGCCGAGAATCTCACCGGTCTGAGGCGCCGCGAGTAACTTCACAAACCCCTGCGTCGCGCCAAGACAGAGCGCCTTGCCATGGTCGGCGAAAGGATAGGAGGCCGTGAGATAGAGAATCCCTTCGGCCTTCGCGCGTGCTTGATTGAGTCCCAGGACCGCGACCTGCGGATCGGTAAAGACCACTTCCGTATCCAGACGATGATCAATCGTCTTCGCTGGCTGATCCGCATGCGTCGCGTTGTACGCCGCAATCTCTCCCTGCTGGATGGCGAGATGCACAATTGGTGTGACATCGTTCACATCACCCACAGCATAGATATGGGCTTGCGACGTGCGCATGGCGCCATCGACCACAATCCGCCCGCCGTCGACTGTCACCTCCACCAGATCATGGTGAAGCCCTTCGATGTTGGGCTGTTGGCCTAAGGCCTGGAGAATCTCCTCGCCAGCGTAGGACCGCTCACATCCGTCTTTCATCACCCACACCGTCTTTCCTGTTGCGTCGTGGGTCATGAGCAGCAACTGCGCACTCGTGACGACGTCGATGCCCTCGTTAATCAATGCAGCTTCAAGCGCGCGGCCGACATCCTCGTCCATTTCAGAAAGGAGCGTCCGGCCCCGCTGAAGGATCGTGACCCTCGTCCCAAGTCGAGCAAAGAACTGGCCGAGCTCGAGGGCATCAGCCCCACCGCCCAGGACGATCAACGAGCCCGGTTGGGCACGGAGGTCTAGAATCGTATCGCTCGTGTAAAAGCCGGCTTGGGCCAAGCCAGGAATCGAAACCTCACTGGGCCTCGACCCGGTCGCCAGGATGAACGAGCCGGCCGACAAGACGGTGTCTCCGACGGTGATCTCGTGGGGCAATTGAAAGACCGCGCGCGATTGATAAAGCGTGAGCCGCGGATCGCGAAGCTGCTGAATGCGATAGTCGGCAAACTCGCGGACCAGCCGATCCTTCCGATCCACGATCGCTGACAGGTCGGCCTGGGCCGAAACCGGGGGGAGCCCGAGCTCCTCCGCCCGCCTGAGAAGGGCCGCCACTTCGGCAGAGCGCAAGATGGCCTTTGTCGGCATACAGCCACGCAAAATACAAAGCCCCCCGAGCGGGCCCTGATCTACAACCCCCACGTCGGCACCGGTATCGTGCGCGGTCCGCGCCGCGGCATAGCCCGCGGACCCGCCACCGATGACGATGACATCATGTGTCTTGCGCCTTGAAATCTGGCTCTGTGATTCCATCGTTCGTTCCCGTTATAGTACGAAATCAGGAAGGGAAGGATACACGATGGTGCAGCCTGGTCGCTATCGACACTATAAGGGCCACGAATACGAGGTGCTAGGGGTGGCTCGGCACTCAGAAACGGAAGAGGAATATGTGGTCTATCGCGCGCGCTACGGAGACCGCGGGCTGTGGATTAGACCAACGGCGATGTTCCTGGAGACTGTAATCGTTGATGGTCTTCCCTGCCCACGGTTCCAACGGCTCCCGGACGAACCCATGGGCTAATCGGCCTTCACCCTCAGAACACCCTTTCACAGCGGCGCCTATGGAAGAATCAACATCTACTTCCCGTTCTAGCCGGTCAGGTCAACCAGGTCCATTGCGAGAAGGTTGCGGCCTGCCCGACCCTCTGTCCCTCTGTATCCACGACAGTCCAGATAAGGGCGTTCTCGACATGAAAGCGGCGTCCTGTTGAAGTAATTCTCACCCCTCGGTAGGTGTCGAAGTAACCACGAGCTTTGGCTTGTTCCAACATCCATTCGCGTTCGGCCTGATTTGTGGGCTCCGCCGTCAGCCGCGACGGTGTCCGCGTCAGGTCCTCCCAGGTCATCTCCCATAGATTCAAGGCGACCTGATTTCCGTAATTGAGGAGAGGATCCTCTTCCATCCCGTGGGAGACGACGACGAAGGGCGCCTGAAATAGCCGGTACGCCTGGACATCCGGCTCGCCGATACGCTCGATCAATTCTCGACTAGTCCAATGTTGATAGCTGTTAAGCAGCCGTTGAGTCCATTCGACGACGACGGGATTGGTCCACATCTGAGTCATCTCGGCAAAACCCTCTGGTGCAGTCGCGTGGAAGGGGCCTCGTACCAGCCGATCTGGCGGTGGTACCACGTCCATGTGCTCAACGCAAGAATATGGGGAGCACTCTTGTACAGACCATAGGAGGACTCTGTATAATACAGATCCTCTCGGGGGTACCCTCCGAGAGAGACCGATTATTGAGGAGTAGCCATGGCCGCTCAGACCCTGTTCGAAAAAATCTGGGAATCCCACGTTGTCCGCGCAGAGCCGGACGGAACCACCTTGCTTTATATCGATCGTCAACTGGTCCACGAAGTGACGTCGCCGCAGGCGTTTGAAGGGCTCAAGCTCTCGGGACGCCGGCCTCGGCGTCCCGGTGCCACGTTGGCGGTGCCGGATCACAACGTTCCGACCACTGACCGCACCATGGGCATCACCGATCCCCTCAGTGCGATACAGATCCGGACGCTTGAGGAAAATTGTCGTGACTTCGGCATCACGCTCTTCGGCATGAACGACATCCGCCAAGGTGTGGTACACGTGATCGGACCGGAGCAGGGCTTTACCCTGCCGGGGACGACTATCGTGTGCGGCGATTCACATACTTCGACGCATGGAGCGTTCGGCGCCTTGGCTTTCGGCATCGGCACCAGCGAAGTGGAGCATGTGCTGGCCACTCAGTGCTTAGTGCAGAAGCGACCCAAAACCATGGAGGTCCGTGTCGACGGAGTGCTGTCAGATCTCTGTTCAGCAAAGGACGTCATTCTCGCGATCATCGGAAAGATTGGAACAGCCGGCGGAACCGGCTATGTCATCGAGTACACAGGCTCGGCGATCCGTGCCCTCAGCATGGAAGGGCGCATGACGCTCTGCAATATGTCGATCGAAGGCGGCGCGCGCGCCGGGATGGTCGCACCGGACGAGAAGACCGTCGCCTATGTCAAAGGACGTCCCTTGGCTCCGAAGGGAAAGCTGTTCGAGCAAGCCGTCCAAGCGTGGCAATATCTGAAGACCGATATGAACGCCACATACGATATGACCGTTACGATGAAGGCCGAGGACATCGCCCCGCAAGTCAGCTGGGGCACGAGTCCTGGGATGGTCACCGGCATCGATCAACGAGTACCGGACCCGCGTACGATCACCGACGAGAACCAGCGCCAGTCCACTGAACGGGCGTTGGAATACATGGGCCTCATCCCAAACATGCCCATCACTGATATCAAAATTGATACGGTGTTCATCGGGTCCTGCACTAATTCACGCATCGAAGACCTCCGCCTTGCGGCCCACTTGGCCAAGGGCAAGAGTGTCGCCACGGGAGTGCGGGCGATGGTGGTGCCGGGCTCGGGCCTGGTGAAACAGCAGGCCGAACAGGAAGGGCTCGACCGCCTGTTCAAAGAGGCGGGATTCGAGTGGCGGGAAGCCGGCTGCAGTATGTGTCTGGCGATGAATGCCGATGTGCTTCAGCCAGGAGAGCGTTGCGCCTCGACCAGCAATCGAAATTTCGAAGGGCGCCAGGGGGCTGGCGGCCGCACACATCTCGTCTCTCCGGCCATGGCCGTCGCGGCCGCCGTCGAGGGACATTTCGTCGATATCCGAACCTGGAAATAGAGGACCTATGCATCCCTTTACCACCATGACGGGTCTGGTCGCGCCACTGGACCGCGTCAATGTCGATACCGATCAAATCATCCCGAAGCAATTTCTGAAGACGATCAAGCGGACTGGGCTCCGCGAAGGATTGTTCTACGATTGGCGTAAGCAGAAGGACGGTTCACAAGACCCGGCGTTCTTTTTGAATCAACCGCGCTTCCAGGGCGCAACGATTCTCATGACGCGCGATAACTTCGGGTGCGGATCGTCGCGTGAACATGCCCCCTGGGCGCTCCTCGACCAAGGCTTCCGTTGTGTCATCGCATCGAGCTTTGCCGACATCTTCTACAACAACTGTTTCCAAAACGGCATTCTGCCAGTGGAGTTGAAGTCCGACGAGGTCCTCGCCATGATGAAAGACGTCCTCGTGACGCCCGGGTACCAACTGACGGTGGACCTCGAAAACCAGACGGTGACCACCCCGGTCGGCACTAGCTACCGCTTCGGGATCGACCCCTTCAGAAAAGACTGCTTGTATCGGGGTCTCGATGCCATTGGATTGACGTTGCAACACAAGGCAACCATCGCCGCTTACGAAACTCGACGGAAGGCCGAGGCCCCCTGGCTATTTGCCGATCTTCAATCTTAAACCGAGGAGATTCCCCAATGAAGCTGTGGCGCCCGAAATTCATGCTGACGTTTCTCTTGTTTCTTGGGGCAACTTATCTCCTCATTGCCTTCAACTATAGCTACTCCGACGGGAATCGAGCCGGCTATATTCAGAAATTTTCCCACAAGGGCTGGATCTGCAAGACGCACGAAGGGGAGCTGGCCATGACCACGGTGCCTGGCGTGGCCCCAGTATTGTGGAACTTTTCAGTCTGGGATGAGAAGGTGGCGGCACAACTCACACAGGTCATGGGAAAACGATTGGTCCTGCACTACAAAGAGTACCGGTATCTGCCGACGACCTGCTTCGGAGAGACCGCCTACTTCGTTGATCGCGTCGAGGTCCAGGAATAATGTTTTTTCGCGCGTCTCATAACCATCGTTTCTTTCTGAAGACGACCAGCATCCCCACCCCCACCACGGCCATTACGCCCAAGACGGCGTGATAGCCCCACTCCGACCTCAATTCCGGCATGTGGTCGAAATTCATGCCGTAGATGCTGGCGATAAAACTTAAAGGCATGAAGATGGTCGTAATGACCGTGAGTACGCGCATCACGGCGTTCAATCGATAGCTGACGCTTGAGAGATAGATGTCCAGACTCGCGGAGACCATTTCGCGAAGTGTTTCGATCGTATCGATAATCTGCACGACATGGTCGTACACGTCCCGGAAGAAGACCTTGGTGCTCTGCTCCAGAAACGGGCACTCCGAGCGGGAGAGATTGTTCATGACATCGCGGAGCGGCCACACGGCGCGGCGGAGAAAGAGCAACTGCCGTTTGAGCGCATGGATGTCCCGCAGCGTCTCAGGCTTCGGATCTGCCATAACTATTTGTTGCAGGGATTCGATCTTTTCCCCGACTGCTTCCAGCACCGCGAAATACTGATCGACGATGGCGTCCACGAGCGCGTAGAGCAAATAGTCGGCTCGGGCATGCCGGAGCCGTCCCTTGCCTGCACGGAGCCGCTCCCTGACCGATTGAAAGACGTCGGTCCCGTTTTCTTGGAAGGACAGCACAAAGTTGCGGCCCAGCACGAGGCTCACTTGCTCGACCAGCACGTCCTGGCGATCATTGAGCGACAACATCTTCATCACCACGAAAAAATACGTGTCGTAGTCATCAAGTTTCGGCCGCTGATCAGTGTTGGCAATGTCTTCGAGGAGCAAGGGATGGAGCTGGAACTGCCTCCCGAACGATTCCAGAATATCCATCTTGTGGACGCCCCCGACATCCACCCAGGTGACCGAATCATCGGTCGGTGGCGCAAGCACATCGAGCGGCGGGTCCTGACCTTCGTCGCAGCGAATGCCGGCGTAGTTGAACGTCGCGATCGTCACCTTGTCCGTTTTTTTCTCGCCGATATGGACAAGGGTGCCCGGGGGGAGCCCCGTCTTTTTAGATCGTTTCTGGACCAGCTTCATCGGTAGAGACCTCGCAAGACCCCTCTGCTTGTACGCTGGCTCGCTGCGAGGGTCAAGAGGACCGTCAGCACGGGTCGCCAACTGCCGTCTTTCCGCTTTGCCGATCCAGTAAGACCTGCTATTCTTCCCGTTCAACTTTGCGAGGCGCGCAACATGGAACAAGAATTGGCAGTGTTGGTCGAAGCGGTCCGGAAGGCCGGCGCGAAGGTGCGTGAATTGGTTAGAGATGGATTCGAGGTGCAGACGAAGCCGGACCATTCGCCGGTCACCACCGTGGACCTTGAGGTCAACCGCATTCTGCATGAAATGCAGCGTCGGAAGTTTCCGGGGGATGGATGGCTCTCGGAAGAGTCCCCCGACGACCCGACTCGACTCGATAACGCGCGCGTCTGGATTGTGGACCCCATTGACGGCACAAAGGCCTTAGTCAATCGGATGCCGGAGTTCTGCATCTCTGCTGCCTTGATTGAACGAGGCGCACCGGTCGTCGCCGCGATCCTCAATCCCTCGACCGACGAACTCTTCACTGCGGTGCGCGGCAGGGGGCTGTTCTTGAACGGCTCACGCGTCACCCCCTCGCTCCCTCAAGACTTCGATCCCGTCATCATGGTCGGTGCGCGGGAATTCCTGAGCGACCGATGGTCGACGCTCGCCGAGACCACTCAATGCCGCCCCATGTACTCCATTGCTCATGCGCTGGCCCTGGTTGCAGCGGGCCGTGTCCAGGCCGCCTTTACCATCGACCCGGAGCACGAATGGGATGTGGCTGCCGGAGTGCTGCTCATTGAAGAAAGTGGCGGCACGATCAGCGACGGGACCGGGAAGCCCTTCGCCTTCAATCGTCCAATACCGAAATTTCAAGGCGTCATCTCCGTGTCTGCCACGGCCGACAAGGACCTGCGTGCCAAACTCCATACCCATGCCGAACAGGCTCGCTCGCAACCCCAGAGAAAGCGAACCGCTCCATGAACATCGCCTTATTGGGAACCGGTCTGTTGGGTCGAGCCATCGCCGAGCGACTCCAGTCGGTCGGCCATACCGTCACGGTATATAACCGAACCACGGCCAAGGCGCTCCCTCTCCAGGCCTGCGGCATCACCGTGGTCACGCGACCAGAGCAAGCGATGGCCCAAGCCGACTGTGTGGTCCTCCTGCTGGCCGATGCGGCGGCGATCTGTGCCGTCCTTCTGACACCAGCCTCGCTGGCGGCCCTACACGGCAAAACCGTGATCCAGATGGGAACCATCGCTCAGGAAGAGAGCCTGGCCCTGCAGGCCGAGATCGAACGAGTCGGCGGATCCTATTGCGAAGCGCCGATACTGGGAAGCATTGCTGAAGCACAAGCCGGAACACTCTTAGTGATGGTCGGTGGGACGGAGGGGCAGTTTGCCCAATGGGATCCGCTGTTCCGTTCGTTGAGTCGGGAACCGCGTCTGGTCGGTCCCGTCGGGAAGGCTGCGTCCCTGAAGCTCGCACTCAATCAATTGATTGCGGCTGAAATATCGGCCTTCGCCCTGAGCCTTGGCCTGGTGCAACGGGCTGGCGTTCCCGTGGACACCTTCATGGCGATCTTTCGGGAGAGCGCCTTGTTCGCTCCGGCGTTCGAAAAGAAACTGCCTCGACTCCTAGCGCGGGACTATCAGCATCCAAACTTTTCCACACGTCACCTGCTGAAGGACGTGGATCTCTTCCTAAAAGAAGCCTCCGGTTACAAACTGAGGACGAGTGGCCTGGAAGGGATCAGGCCGGTGCTGGAGCAGACCATTGTGCAGGGACTGGGCGAGGCCGATTATTCGGCCATCTTTGAGGTCGTCAACCCGATTCCATAACCTCACCATCCCTCTCCCCTCCAAGCTTTTTACCGGCTCCCGCGTCCGATAGGATCGCGCTTCTTCTTGATATTCGTTGTGCACGACGAAAATACATCTATACTTAACTTATCGTTGTCACGACCGGCCAGCGGTGCGCTGGAATGTACATCGTGCTCCTTGCAGGACCCCCGAAATAGGAACAATGCAGAAGTCGGCCCACAGAACCATCGAACCACGTGCCTACGATCCCTTGATCCACCAGGGCTTCATCCGCCAGGCGGATCTTGTGAAGGCTGTTCAGGAGTCCGTGCAGGGATCGACCGACTTGGAAGGTCTGCTGATCGAGAAGTACCAAATCTCGAAAGCGGCGCTTGGCAAAACATTGAGCACCTTCTTCGACTGCCCCTATATTCCGTTCGACGAACGGACCCTGGCTGATCCCCAACTCGTTAATAATCTGAGTCACGATTACCTTCGCAAACACCACTGGCTCCCGCTGAAGCGGCAGGGAGACATCCTGGATGTCCTGATCGACAACCCCCATGACCTCGATAGAGGTCATGACATCCAGCGCTCCTTCCCCGGCCTGACGATACGGTATGCCTTAAGCCTACGATGTGACATCGAGCGATTCCTCAACGCCACGATCGGAGAAACCGACAGTGGGTCCATTGCGGACACGCTGGGCGAGCTGGTCAACGACGCTCACCAGGAGCAGTCTTTCGACATCGACTCTGGCGGCATTGACGAGAACGATTCCGCGATCGTACGGCTCGCGAGCCAGATCATCGTCGAGGCACACCGACACGAGGCATCTGACATCCATATCGAACCGTACTCGGATCGCAAGGAAACAGCTATTCGTTTTCGAGTGGATGGTACCTGTTCCACCTATATGCGGATTCCCGCGATCTATCGCCGCGCGTTGGTGTCCCGTATCAAGATCATGTCCAATCTGGATATTTCAGAACGCCGGAAACCGCAGGACGGGAAGATCCGGTTCAAGCTGAGCCAGGATAGGGAAATCGAGCTGCGCGTGGCGACAATGCCGACCGCCGGCAACAATGAAGACGTCGTCATGCGGTTGCTCACGGCGAAGGAGCCCCTCCCTCTCGATGCCATGGAGTTTGCTCCGGCCATACTCGCGACGCTCAAGAATATCGTGGAGAAACCGCACGGCATCGTTTTGTGCGTGGGCCCCACCGGATCCGGAAAAACGACGACCCTGCACGCCCTGCTTCGCCATCTCAACATAGAGGAACGGAAAATCTGGACGGCGGAAGACCCAGTTGAGATCACCCAGGATGGCCTCCGGCAGGTGCAGGTCCATCCCAAAATCGGGTTTACCTTTGCCGCCGCCATGCGGTCGTTCTTGCGGGCCGACCCGGATGTCATCATGATCGGTGAGATGCGTGACAAGGAAACTGCCGATGTAGCCATCGAGGCCTCGCTAACCGGCCACCTGGTCTTGAGTACGCTCCACACGAATGGGGCGGTCGAGACTGTGGTCCGTCTCCTCGACCTGGGATGCGATTCCTTCAACTTCGCGGATGCCATACAAGGGGTGCTCGCGAAACGCCTTTGTAAGCGGATCTGCGTCAATTGTAAAGAACCGTACCATCCAACGGCACAAGAGTACGATAAAATGGTGCAAGAGTACGGTCCGCGCGGGTGGGAGGCGCTCGGAATGGGCTTTAGTGAGGACTTTCAGCTCTATCGAGGGCGTGGGTGTGAAGTCTGCAAGCAGACAGGCTTCAAAGGTCGGGTCGCCTTGCACGAACTCCTAAGCGGATCGGATGAACTGCGAAACCTGATCCAGAACCGCGCCAAAACGAAGGAGATGCAGAGCCTGGCCGTGAAGGAAGGGATGATTACACTCGTGCAGGACGGAGTTCTGAAAGTGCTCGCTGGTCTGACCACGTATGAACAAGTCCGAGCCGTCGCCATGAAATAGCTGCTCCAATCTCGTTGCGGTCGCCTGCACTAGGTCGTTGATTCCAGCGCCTTGACGAACTTCTTCAGCCGCTCCCCCTCTGCAGGACGAATTTTAATAAACTCAACACCGAACCTCGTCGCGGAAGACCACCGGACCGCAGCCAGATCAACCTGGACCGCCTCCTCTCGCTCCCGGAGCTGCATCGTCAATTGCAGATAGACTGTCGCGCTGGCAACGGTTTCCGAAGTGATGGCGCAACCCTCTGCAGATAAATTTAAGATAGTGCCCCCCTGAGAAAGCTGGTTTCCACTGAACGACACAGGCAGTTGCACCGCGAAACGGGCATGTTTACGTCCTTCCATATGACTCCTTGTCTATCATCGACTATTGCGTGAGAGGCTTCTCACGGTGCTGGTGGAGTATCACTGTGGCTCATAAGTGCAGTTCTCTTGCTGAGATGAAACGTTCCACCCTTTTGCGTGGGTGTGTGGTCGGTTCCGATTTGGCTGTACCACCAGCGTCCATCGCCTTCTGAAAAATCCGGTGAGAACTCGACGGTAAATCCACCATCCCGGTCATTCTCCGCCTGAAACTATATGCCGTGCCAGGTTTGACCGACGAGCGTTTGTGTCTCGAATCGCCCACCTTCCCACTCATAGTTACCATTGCCCTGCTCGTCGAGCGTCAACAGGACGACTGCCCCGTCTACATATTCCCATTCACCGGCGAGGACATGGCGGTCACCGGGCTGAGAAGCCATCGATGGAGGAAGGGAATCCATAGGAGCAGCCCAATGAACCGCCGGTTTGGCGTAAGCTGCTGCGAGCAATGCGCGCGCGCGAAGGATAGAGGCATCGATGTATCGTAAGAGCATGTTGTCCCTTCACTCGTATCGCTTCTTCTTTCTTACCATTTGATGAACGGGCAGACAAGCGGGTGAGTGAAATGGGCGCGAGACAGAACACCTGAGGCTAGTTCCTAGCCAAGTCGCGCAATCCGCCGGCAGGCGTCGTCGACATCGGCATCAGTTTTCGCATAGCTGAATCGAATAAACTGCCTCCCGTCAGCCCCGGAAAAGAAGGCTTCGCCTGGCACACCGGCCAAACCGATTGTCTCGAGGAGAAACATCGCCCGCTCTTTTCCCGTTGTGCCAGGCAGGCGCGACGTGTCAGTCAAGACATAATAGGCGCCCTGCGGAATCGACGGCGTCAGGCCAGCCTTAGCCAAGGCCTGGCAGAACTGATCGCGCTTCCGTTGATAGTCGCGGGCCAGGTCGTGATAGAAGGAGTCAGGAAGTTCCTGAATACCCACCGCCACCCCCGCCTGCAACGGCGTCGGGGCACAGACATAGAGCAGGTCGTTCATAGCGCCGATCGCCTGTGCCCACCGCGCTGCCGCGACACTGTAGCCAATGCGCCAGCCGGTTATACTGAACGTTTTTGAATAGCCGCCGATGGTAATTGTCCGTTCGGCCATGCCGGGTAGGGTTGCGACACTTACATGGGTGCGACCGTCATACAGGAAGTATTCGTAGATTTCGTCGGTGAAGACGAACAAATCGTGTGATTGTGCGATCGCTGCAATATTCTCCAGCTCTTGCCTGCTGAATACTTTCCCTGAAGGATTGCCAGGCGAGTTCACAATGATCGCCTTGGTTCGTGGCGTGATCGCGCGCTCGACTTCGGCTACGGAAAATGTCCAATCAGGAGCCCGCATCTTCACCGTCACGGGAACCGCCTGAACCGCCAACAGCGCGCTGATGTGATACTGGTAGTAGGGCTCGAGGAGAATGACCTCGTCGCCGGGATTGAGCAACGCCAGGCAGGCACAATGAAAGGACCCGGTGGCTCCCGCGCTGACAGTCACGTCCGTTTCTGGATCAACCACGATGCCGTTGTACTGTGCAAGCTTCTTGGCGATCGCCTGCCGAAGCTCGAGCAATCCGTCGAATCGCGAGTAGACATTCTTTCCCTGCTCCATCGCCAGTGCCGCGGCTCGAAGCACAACCGGTGGAACCGGCGTGTCGCAGACCCCTTGTGCCATGTTGAGACCCTTTACCTTTACACAGGCTTGGGTCATCGCTCGAATCTCCGAATGGGCTAGTTCAGCCATTCGTTGATTGATTCGACGTTTCATCGTCGCTCTCCTCCTTGATTAAAGAGTCTCTCTTTTCGCAGAGCGGTTCCGGATAGGTCAAGCCCTCTTTCTACACAGAATAGGGAGGGGGTCGATTCGAATACGATAGCGGATTAAACGGTTATTGTTACATCCATAACCCAATTGGCTATACTGCGATCAGGACCCTGTTGGCCTCTCTTCCAAGTTATTCCTCTTGAGGAAGATGGGCCGACAACTGGTTCGACAATGTCATTTTATGGTCGTTTTATTTATTACTGGGTGATTGAGAGGAAGGACGTCATCCGTGGCCACGCAGGACTCCCAACCCAACCAGGCTTCAGGCTCTGAAGACAAGGCCGCGATGGCGGAACGTCGTGGCCGCCGTATCAACCTAAGTTGCCGTCTATTCTTATTTGGAGAGGATGACTTTGAAGCGGAGGCGACGATCCTCGATCTCTCCACGAACGGGTGTCAGGCGACGTCCCTTACCGAGGTGCAGGTCGGTATGGTGCTCCGCCTGTCCCTGTTCCTTCACGACCAGAACTGGCCGGTGCGTATCGACGAAGCCCTGGTGCGGTGGGTCAAAGACGCAAATTTCGGTCTCGAGTTTACAGGGATCGGGTTGGCCCACCGAGAACGAATCCGAGGCATCATTATGAAAGCCAAGCCCTAAGAAGCCGCTCGCCCAGATCTTCCGTCCGCTCCAACTATCTCCCCTTCTGTCCACACTGTGAAAGGATGGCTCCCCTCGTGCCATCTCTCTGGGTCACGACCCATTTGTTGCCAAGGACATCCGCCACACGTTGAACCTGAATCGCAAGGCACCTGCGACGCAGAAGAACCGGTGGGAGAACATCTGGGGTGATCAGTAGCCTGTCTTGTTTAAGTGAGGGCGTGAACTCGACCGGGTTAGCGTCCCACCCTCACTTCTCTCATTCTTGGGAGAAGACTTCGGGTGAGAACGAAACACCTCATAGTACCGCAACACTTTCCTCACGTAGGCACGGGTTTCTCGAATGCGCGGCACTTTATGCTCCTTGACCCGATGGACCCCGGCGTTATAGGCCGCCAAGGCCAAGGGAAGATCACCCTGGTAGAGGTTCAGCAGATGCCGCAACTGCTTGGCGCCTCCGCGGATATTCTGCAGAGAGTCGTAGCGGTCGCTTACACGCAACGTGGTGGCGGTGGCCGGCGTCAGCTGCATCAAGCCGACCGCACCTTTGTGAGATACGGCATGCTGGCGGAAATCAGATTCGGTCTTGATCACAGCGCGCAGCAGGGCAGGATCAAGGCGATATTTCTTGGCGTACCACGTGATGGCGCGGCTGATTTCCTGTTTAGAATAATGATGGTGGGCACTGTCGTCGTCTGGTCGCGTCGGCGCGGGAACAGCAACTACGAGCAGACATAATACAGCCAGCACGCAGAGGATGCGTAAAAGACGTGAACAGAGCGGTCCAATCCTTGTGCTGTTGATAGCCATGGTGTGTGACTACATCCCTGTGCACAAGACAACCTTCATAGAGGCCTGCAAGGCATCAAGATCCGTGCCTCGGCAGCCCTTCACTAACCTATGGATTGCATAGGGGAAACAACAGATATGCCGCTGTAAGGACTATGGCGTGAAGTGCACAGAGTGGACGTTTGAGAACTGTTGGCTCGAACTAAGGCGTGTACAGTTCTTCAACGGCGAAAAGTTCTCGGAAATTTTCAAAGGGAGAATCATGAACAATGACGAGAGATGCTCAAAATGTTCGTCTGGCAAGACCGTGCATACAACGAACGAGGGTGTTTCCAAGCTTGCTCGTTTACATTGTCTTATGCTGGCCTTGATGAGTCCCCCACTGCGCGCGTCCAACGAGGGTCTTCTGAGACCGCGCGTTGCGCGAGCACAGGGGACTCACCGGGCCCCCTGCTGGCGGACTTTTTCAGCATCCTGCTAGAGGAGATCGCCGATCAGCTTTACAGCCTCTTCTGGCGAGGCAGCAGCATGAACGAAATGCGGCGCGAGATTTTTGAACAGGCCCACCCCGGCCTTGTCGGCACCCAACAGAATCACGGTCTTCTTTGCTTTCAGCGCTAGTGCAACTTCTGAGACCGTTCCAGTGCCGCCGAGCCCACAGGCCACGATGACATCGCTGGACATGACGTTCACGTTGTTGCGAGCCTGGCCCAAGTCCGTGACAATCGCCACATCCACATACCGAGATACCCGTGCCTTGCCATCCGGCAGAATCCCGATCGTCAGGCTGCCGGGCACCGACTTCGCCCCCTCGCTGGCCGCGTCCATCACACCGCTCGCGCGCCCTCCAGTCAACACCACCCATCCTTGACGTGCGATGAGTTCTCCCAAGCTTTTTGCGTCGGCCAATTCTCGGATACCGGCCTTGGCCGGACCCATGACACCTATCACTGGTTTTCTAGTCGATCGTCGGATCGGACGTTTCACGGAACGCACCTCACTAGGCAAAGATATTGGCACAGGTTGCTGGGATCAGAAATATACACCGAGGGCTGGGGGCTTGTCGCGCGACTCTTGCGGAGAGTTCGGACAATGTGATGAACGGCCAGCGAGGCTCAGAATCCCGACTGACGTTATGGTTTTCCCCACAACTCTTCCAACCGCTGGGCGCGACCGCAATTGTATTTGTAGAATTTGTAGCGGACGGGATTCTTCTTGTAGAAGTCCTGATGGTACTCCTCGGCGGGATAGAAATGTGAGGCCATCACAATCTGCGTAACAATCAGCTCTTTGAATCGTTTCGATTGCTCAATGGCCTGCTTGGAGGTGTCCACTTCACGTTTCTCTTCGTCGGTCTGAAAGAAAATGGCGGAGCGATACTGACTGCCGTGGTCGCAGAACTGTGCGTTCGGTGTGATCGGATCAACATTGCGCCAGAAGGCATCCAGTAACTTCTGGTAGCTCACTTTGGCTGGGTCATAGACCACTTCGACCGATTCCGCGTGCCCCGTTCGTCCAGCGGACACATCTTCATAGCTCGGATTGGCGACCGTACCCCCCATATATCCCGAGGTCACAGACAGAACCCCCTGAGCCTTCTCGAAGGCTTCTTCCATGCACCAGAAACAGCCCCCCGCGAAGTAGGCCTTGCCGAGAGTCGCGTCCGCTGCAGCCTGGCTGGTCGACTGGACGATTGAGGCTCCGATTAAGAGAATGACCACAGTAAGAAATGATAATGCGGCTTGTCTTCTCATGAACGGACCTCCTTCCTGACTCGGTCGGATAGCTTTGCGAATCCTTACACTTCACTACGGGCATGGCTTCGATTCGGATGTTCCTCTATGAGCGAGCCCCATGTGGACCGTTGCCTCTTACCTCTGGTGCATCCTCCTTACCGCCAGGATCGGGTGTGCCTCCTGGTTCATGAAAGGCGAACCCCCAGAGGTGCTAGGTCACGAGCCCTTCACATTCGAGAAGCCGCCGGAATGAAGTCGGCATGGGCCCAGGCCTTCTTGAAACGATCCTCGGCCGCAGCCGCCAGGTCGTCCTTATGTTGGGCCCGAAGGCTCTGGATCAATCCAATCAGCGCCCACCCGTTATCCGGATGGCGCAGAAGGTCTGTGTGATAGACTGCTTCCGCTTCGGACGGGCGACCGGCCAGCAAGAATACCGTCCCAAGATGGTGCCGCACGGACAACGGCCAGAGGGGCGGCTCCGAGTATGGAAGCGCCTCTTCCATTTTGGCTGCGTCCTCGAATAGTCGAACCGCGTCGTCATAGCGCTGACGGCGTGCGGCAAGTTCTCCTGCAAGGACCCGCTCAGCAATCTTGAGAAGTGCCCGCTCAGTCTTGTCTTCAGCCGTGCGATCCCGACGGATCTGCTTCGTGAGACCGGCAAGGACGAAGTGTTCACCCTCAGCCCCGGGGAACCGGCCAGTCGCAACAAGGGCCAGTCCTCGCCCCAGCCGCCACATCCCTTCCATCAATCGCAATCCCTTGGGCGGCGCTGGTTCCCTGAGCAACTCCTCCCACCGGCCGAACCGAATCATCGAAAAGATCGGCGTCGGGAGATAGAGTTCCTTCCAGCGGTCTTTGCGGGCTTCCTCCTCTGTGATGGTCGCCGTCAAGTCGCGAGCCGCTTTCATGGCTTCGACATTGCGCCCCTCCATCGCCAAGGACGCCCAGAGAAAATGGAGATTGTGCGTGTAATACCCGTCTGCATACTCGCCGGTCTGGTGTCCGCTGGCCAAGTACTGTTGATCGATGTGGACTGCTTGCTGGTTCCGTTCCACCGCTTCGTGATACTTCCCAACTCGCATGTAAATGTGGGCGGGCATATGAACGAGATGACCGGCTCCCGGCATCAGACCAGGCAGCCGCTCCGCACAGGGTAAAGCCCGTTCCGGTTGCGATGACGCCTCGACCGCGTGCAGGTAGTAGTGGCAGGCCCCCGGGTGATCGGGGTTCCGCGCAAGTACAGACTCGAGCGTGGTGACGATCTCGTCGGTGCCAGGCTGCGCTCGCCCATCCGACTTCCACAATTCCCAGGGCCGCAGATCCATCAGCGCTTCCGCAAACAGCGTGGCAGCATCGGGATCCTCAGGAAACCGCTGCGCCACCAATCGCATGGCCTTCACATAGGCCTCATCGAGTCCCTTGCGCTTGGCCCCCTTGTGGCCCACGTACCGGGCGAACAACGCATCGATATAGGCTTGCTCCCCTGGAGTGGCACTATCTGCTAATCGCCGAGCCTTCTGCACTATCTCAATGGCGCGATGTTCGTCCTTCTTCTCCATCGCACTATTGATATTGGGGCCGAGCGCCAGCGCAATTCCCCAATAAGGCATGGCCGCCTGCGGATCCTGTTGGGCCGCTGCTTCAAACGACCGGATCGCTTCTTCGTGGTTGAAGGCATAGACGAGTCGGAGCCCCTGATCGAAATAGCGTTGGCCCTGTTCTGATGTGGTAGTAATGGGATGGTGGAGAGAACCAAGATTATCATAGAGCGGCACAGCGACGGTCTGGTCGGCAAGAGCCGCTTCCGCTGGTGAGAACATCTCTAGCCAACACATGATACCTACAACCAAGAGCGCGGCGACCATCCATTCTCCTTATAGGACTTAGCATTCACTTCAAGGCTCATGTCTATGCTTGCCCTGGCTCTGAGTCAAGGAACTGGCAGTAGGTTGTCCGTTCATGGCGGACGAACTTCAGAATCGGGTGACACTGGAAAAGTTGAAGTCACGGAGCGTCATCGCCGGCACGAGGAGCTTGCCTGTTTCTGACGTGACTGCTTCGGCTGGGTTAGTAAAGGCCGCGATCCGGCTGAACACTCGCAGTGGGCTCTCGTGAAACCGAAAGTTCTTCACCGCCGAGACGATCTCTCCATTCTCGACGAGAAACGTGCCGTCTCTCGTCATACCGGTCAGGGTGAGATCGGTCGGATTAACCGTCCGGATGTACCAGAAGTTCGTCACGAGGATGGCCCTCTCCGTGTTCCTGATCAATTCTTGTAGCGTTGGCAAGGACGGTTCTGTTCCTGAGAGGCAGGGGGCGTCAAGCGTGGGGATCTTGTCGATCCCCCGCACTTTCGCCGTGAACCGATCGTACGAAAGCTGTGTGAGTACCCCCTCTGCAATCCAGTCAGATGCCACGGTCGGTAACCCGTCAGCGGTAAATCCGATGCCCAAGAGATCCTCGTGCACAGGCAGATTGCGCAGCGTCAGTCGCTGGTCGACAATCGGCTGGCCCAGTTTGCCTGACAAGGCACTCGTACCTTTCTCGTAGGACTTCGCATCGAGCGTCCAGAGTAGCGAGGACCATAGCCCCGCGACGGCAGCCGGCTCAAGAATTACGGTATAGCGCCCCGGCGGTAGCTCACGCACCTCCAGGCCCCGCTTGGCTTTGTTGATTGCAGAGAGAGTCCGCTCCTGGACCCTCAGATGATCGATGGACCGATGGGCCGCGGCACCCCAGCCAGTGGCCTCGCCGGCCTGAACCGTAAGGCTGAATCGTGCATCGGTCCGTTCTTCGTGGGCAAATAGTCCCGTACTCGCGGCAACTCCAACCGTCGCATTCGACGAGGACACAATCCCGGCTGAACTAAGATTTTCCATCCGGCATTGCCCGATCGCCTCACTCGCATATTCCAGTCGACGGGCTGGCCCGGCTGCGGCAGTTTCGGCTCGCGTCGTTGGAAGCGTCAGATATTGCTGTGGCTCCACCGGTGGGAGGTATTCCGGATCGTCCGGCGACAGGCGCGCGATTTGCGTAGCTCTCGTCAGCGTCTCTTGCACCGCCCCCGCGGTGAAATCCGTCGTACTGGCTGTGCCATGACCCCGCCCGAACGCCACCGTCACCGTCAAAGAGCCGCGCCTCGTATCGACGTTCTGGACAATCTGATTGTTCGCAAACCGCGTCGTCCCGCTATGCTGATCGTGCAACGCGACAAGCGTATGGTCGCCGGTCGAACGTTTCATGACCAGCTCCGCAAGAAACCGGAACTCCTCCCGGCTCGTCAGCTTCGGCCAGGTCTTGTGGCCGGTCGCACTCATGATCCAGCCTGCCCTCCGATGACATTCACGTTGCGGAACCGCGCGTGGGACGCCGGGTGGGTCATCCAGCCGGACTGGCCCGGCTGGCCCTTGCCACACGTGATGAAGCCATATCGCCGGCGGTGCGACCGATCCGCAACCGCGTCGCAACTACCCCAGAACTCCGGCGTGATCCCATGATAGATGACGTCACGAACCATGTGTGTCCGCTTCCCGTTCTCAATCAGCCAAAATGCATCGCCGCCGAACTGGAAATTATACCGTCGTTGATCGATGCTGTAGGACCCGTGGCCTTCGATATAGATACCCCGTTTTACATCAGCGAGCAGCTCGTCGAGGGTGGCGGTACCAGGCTCAAGACCAATGTTGGCGATGCGAACGATCGGGACATTGCCCCAGCTGTCTGCCCGATTAGACCCGCGCGAGCGCGCCTCACCAGTTTTCGGTGCGACCTCCCGGCTCGTGCAATAGCCGACGAAGATGCCGTCACGCACAATGTCCCATTGCTGGCAGGCCACGCCATCATCGTCGTAGCCGGTCGCGGCAAGGGTCTCCGGTTCGCGGTTGTCGGCCACGAGATTCACGTGTGAAGAGCCGTACCGAAAGGTTCCTCGCTTTTCGGTTGTCAGAAAACTGGTGCCGGCATAGTTGGCCTCGTACCCGAGCGCGCGGTCGAGCTCACTCGGATGGCCGCAGGACTCATGCATGGTGAGCGACAGGTGTTCAGGATCAAGGACGAGATCGTACAGACCGGGCTCGGTAGTGGGCGCCTTCACTTTCTCGACGGCCTGAGATGCGATGCGCGGGGCCTCGGCCAGAAAATTGGCGTCTTCGATCAATTCATAACCCATCCGAAGATGTGGCGTATTGAAGCTCCGCGAGGCGAACCGCCCCTCATGAAGCGCCGTGGCATCGAAATCGCCGTTCACGGCCAGGAGGTCAAATTCCAGGCGCGAGCCTTCGGTCGACACAAAGAGTTTACAGTCCCGTCGTGCCCACAGGCTCGCGCTGCTCCGCACGACGCCAGCCTGCCGATGGACATACTCCATCGTCTCAAGAAGCAGCGTGGTTTTATGTTCGAGCGCGACGGCAAAGGGATCGATCCGCCACGCGGTCACGATGCGGTCTCGATGGACCGGTTCATCGGCGAGTTTCACCTTTTCACTCGCGAGGGACGCGGAGCCTTTGGCGATCTCAATCGCCAACTCAGCCACACGCGGAACTTCTTCCAGCGAAATCACTGAACTGGCCGCAAAGCCCCAAGCGCCGTGATAGAGGATACGGATTCCAAACCCTCTGTCCTGCTGGTCTCGAATGGCAGCGATGCGGCGATCTTCGCCGCGAATGGTCTGGATCGTGCTGTCGAGAAGACGGATATCCCCGTACTCGGCCCCGGAGGCAACCACGCGTTTCAGCGCGAGTTCGGCGAGCTCATTCCAATTGAGTTGGCTCATGCTGAAGAACGGAAAGGGTTAGTGATGCCGATGGCGGTAGTATAACAAGAAGTTGCAACTGGGCGAAGGGCCGGCGAGAACACCTAGAGGGTCGTGCCCCTGCCAGAGGTTTCGAAGAATGGCTTGCTGGAATCGTCGTTTGCCCGTTTCCGCTGCCCTCGTCACAGAGTGACATCGGCCATCCAGGTTGGCCGGCAAGGGTTCCCTAATAACCGATCGTGTTCCACAGCTTGTCGAGATCGATAGGCTCCGATCTGCTATACGCAGCTAGGGCTAGCTCGGCTCGATTTGTGAAGATGCCGTCGGAGCCGTTTAACGTTACCATCCACATTTCCCAACAATCGTCGATCGTCCAGGAATGCACGAACAACCCCGCACGATGTGCCTGGCCGGTGTACCAGGGCCAGGTCATGATATGACGCGTGGGCGCATCTTTGAGCGACCAATGCGGGCCAAAGGCCCAATGGTACCCCCACGGCCCGATCCCCATTCCGATTTCGGCGGCCGTCTTAAGGAGTGACTCCCAGCCTGCTTTGCTCATCATAGCTTCGTCAACGAGGAGGAGCCTTGGAATCTCCGGCGCCAATATTTTCAAGCGTGCCAGACTTTCCGGCTCAAAGGATTGGAAAATGACCCGCGCTGGGCTGCCTGACTCCACATGACCGATCCATCCGCGTGCCGTCAGTGCGGTCACAAGCTGCTGCTCGATTCCCGGAAACCGGAGCGCAGCCTTCGTCTCGATATAGAGGCCTGACCGATGCGAGCCGGTCTCGGCAATGTCGATCAGGTCTTCCAGGCGAAGAATGCGGAGACCGCGAAATGAATCGCGAGCCCGATCGGGGGCATGCCGATTAAACCAGGACCCGGCATCCAACTGCTGCAACTCGGCAAAGGTGAATGTGTCGATCGTGTCCTTCTCGCGACCGGGGAACACCTCGGCGACATTGGTAGTGCGAGAGAGATCGTCGTCATGCAAGGCAATGAGCACACCTTCTTTAGTGCGCTGAATGTCAAATTCAAGGTAGTCAGCGCCCAGTTCACGAGCCAACAGATACGCGGGCCTCGTCTCTTCAGGTGCGAGATAGGAGGCGCCGCGATGAGCGATGACGGCGGGTCGAGCAATCCCTAACGCCTGGACCAGTTTCTTGCCGAGGGAAGGCTCACTGATGAGTCTGGAGACAATCAGCAGGCCCATTACCAGCACAGTAACAGCGGCAACCGTGGCGAGGAGTACTTTGAACCAATAGCCCATAGGGCTCTTCTTCTACCTTTTTCCTACCTCTGTCAAGCGCGTGATGCTTGAGCTAAACACGTCGCGATACTAGAACGCTTGGCTTCGGTGAACCGAATCCCTTACGATCTCGCGTCATGCTGCCTCTCGAACAGACGCCGCGCCAGCGCATCATCGAGCTGATTACCGGCACCAGGCTGGCGTCTCACCAGCTGGCCCAGATGCTGGGCATTCCCGAGCGACAGGTCGAGGAGCATCTCTCTCACGTGGTGAAATCGGTGGCCAGAGACCCTTCGCGCCGATTCATCCTGGAACCGTCTGGCTGTCCGGACTGTGGCTTCCTCTTTCGTGATCGAACGAGACTGACTAGGCCAGGCCGCTGTCCCAAGTGACGCGGCGAAGTAATCACCGCCCCCCGCTACGGCATCGAGTCGACATAACCCTCACGAACAGGGCTCCGCCGTTTCTCTCTTTTCCCTTTGGCACCCAACTCCCCTCATCTAGAGTGGAAGCAGTATTCAGATAGGCTCCAACACCATGGAACCGGGACCACCGACATCATCCAGCCGCTGGGTTGACCTCCACCACGACGCCTTTGCCTCTGTCGTGGTCTTCTTGGTTGCGCTCCCCCTCTGCATGGGTATCGCCGTCGCCTCCGGTGCTCCACCTGCCGCCGGCATCATCACGGGAATAATTGGGGGGCTGATCGTCGGCGGACTCGCCGGTTCTCCGCTCCAAGTCAGCGGACCAGCCGCAGGCTTGACCGTCATCGTCTACGAGATCATTCAAGAACACGGCATGGAGAAGCTGGCCATCGTGATCATGCTGGCCGGGATCATCCAGATGAAATGGGCCTGGCTCCAGCTAGGGCAGTGGTTCCGCGCGGTCTCCCCTGCTGTGGTTCACGGCATGTTGGCCGGTATCGGGGTCCTCATCTTCGCCAGTCAGTTCCATGTCATGATTGATGATACGCCCCGAGGGTCCGGGTTCGCTAATCTGCTCACCCTTCCTTCGGCGGTCTGGAAGGGGTTGGTGGCGGATGAGAGTACCCCGTTGAATCACCACCTCGCTGGGAGGATCGGCGCGCTCACGATCGTCTCGATTGTGCTGTGGAATCTGTATGCTCCTCGGATGCTCAAGGCCATTCCCTCGGTCCTCATCGGAGTGTCTCTCGCTACCGTGTCGACAGTGTGTCTGAATCTCGATATCGCGCATGTGAAGGTTCGTGACGACTTGCTCTCGATCGTGCAATGGCCGTCGCCCCACTCGCTGCAATATCTACTCGATCCAGCCATCATAGGCGAGGCGCTGGCGCTCGCGTTGATCGCGAGCGTCGAAACACTGCTCTCGGCCACCGCGGTGGATCAACTCCACACGGGTCCCCGCACTCGCTATAACAAGGAACTCTTCGCGCAAGGAGCGGGCAATGTGCTCTGCGGATTCCTTGGCGCCTTACCCGTGACCGGCGTCATCGTTCGTAGCGCCGCCAATGTGGAGGCCGGCGCGCGTTCTCGCACCGCGACACTTCTGCATGGTGGATGGCTGCTGCTTTTCGTGTTTTTCCTTCCGGCCATCTTGCGGTTGATCCCTACGGCCGCTCTTGGCGCAGTGCTTGTCTTTACTGGTTACAAGCTCATGAACGTGGGGGTCGTCAAAGAGCTGAAACGGTACGGAAAAAGTGAGGTGCTGATCTATGGTGCTACGCTTTGTACTATCGTCGCGACGAACCTGCTCATCGGCGTGTTAATCGGCATCGGTCTGGCGATGGCGAAGCTGCTCTATACCACCCAGAACCTCGAGACATTTTTTGAGCATGACTCCGAGAACGGAAAGCTTACGTTGAATTTGATGGGAATCGGTACCTTTGTCAGCCTGCCCCGTCTTGCCACCGCCCTCGAAGGGGTCCCTCCCCTCGCGGACCTGCAGATTCACTTCGCGTCCCTCCGTCACATCGACCATGCCTGCCTGAATCTCCTGGAGTCCTGGCAGAAACTCCACGAAGCGACAGGAGGTCGTGTACATCTGGATTGGAACAAGTTGCACGGAATCTCGTATCATGTGAGAAAAGAACCACGGAACGCCACCTGGTGGCAGAAGTGGTTGGAGTAACCGGAGGCTGCGTGACACGATTCCTCGCGATGATACTTTGTGCCTGCGTGCTCGCCGTCCCCGCCTGCGGCGGGGACAAGCCGAATGAACTACTCCAGACCGCCGAGCTTGAAGAGCGGCAGATGAACCTGCCCCATGCCAGGCAGCTCTACGAAGATGTGATCCGGCTCTATCCAACCAGCAAAGAAGCCGAGACGGCCCGAGCCCGTCTCGCCTCGCTTACCCCCGCTCAATAGGCCATCGTTTCGGCCACCCGGGAATCAACACGTTCGTCGTCTGCTGATAGATCCGATACTCTTCGCCACGACTTGCCAACGCCTGCGCTTCTGCCAACGGAATCCCCGTCACTTTCAGCAGCGCCCATCCCATCACAACGGGTCCGATCCATGTGAGCATCCAGCCGGGCGTACCGATCGCCATGACGACATAGGCCCACCAGTGTATCCACTCGAAGAAATAATTTGGATGGCGTGAGAAATACCACAGTCCATCGCAACAGACACGCTCGCGATTCCATGATTTGGAGCGAAATTGCGCGAGTTGCCAGTCGGCCATGGCTTCACCAGTGACCGCGACAATCCAGATCAACAAGCCGGCGAGTTCGATCAGCGCGAATGGCGGTTGTGGATTTTGGATGAGCACCAGAAACGGGAGAGAGAAACCCGCCACAGCCAGCGCTTGCAGTTGAAAATAGCCGAACATATTGAGCCGTTCAGACCCACCCCATTGCTCCCGCAGGCGGCGATAGCGAGCGTCCTCGGTCTTACCGATCACACGATTGAGGAGGATGTAAAATCCCAGCCGTCCGGCATAGAGCAAGGCCAATACAGCCACAAAGATCTTCCGCTCAATCTCTCCGGTGGCCTGCGTGGCGTACCACAGCACGACCGCGATGAGACCCATACACCAACCGACATCCGCAATCGAGGCATTGCGCACACGCAGTTGCAGGACCCAGAGCCCCGCCATGACAACAACTATGGCCAGATAACCAGTGAGGACGAGGAATAGAGGATCTGATCCCGTCATCGCGCCCTCCGATGTCCTGGTACCTGCGCTTCACGTTTCAACGTTCACGCCTCACAGACTTCCCTCGGGGTAGTCCCACAAATCCTGTCCGGCACTTGTCCGTCCTGCGAGCCATTCTCGAAATCCTGACAGAGGGAACGACAGGAGACCTTGGAGCTTGTCACAGCGCATCAACAAGTCGGGAGGCCGTGGCGCACCGACATAGGATTTCACGGAACCAGGTTGTATCTGCCCGGCCAATTCCTGGAACCACGGGGTCAGGGCTTGCCCGATCTCCCAGCGCGAGAGCCGTTCCCCTCCTCCGAGGTGATAGAGGCCCGGCCGGTCCCGGTCGATCAGCTCCCACAGGGCTCGCGCCGTCATACCGGCCGGCAGCGGGCAACGGAACTCATCCGTAAACAGCGTGAGCATCGTTCCACCTTTCACCGAGCTCCGCATATCTTCAACAAAGCTGCGATCGCCGGTCAGCGAGATGCCGGCGTTCAGCGCCACTCGAATCACGCTATGTCGTGGGTTCTGCAACACGATGTGTTCGGCTTCCGCCTTGGTCTCTCCGTACACATTCAGCGGATTCACCGGATCGGTTTCAACGTACCATCCCTTGGCGCCATCAAAAACCTGATCGCTGGACAAGAACAGAAAGGGAATCTCCGACGCGAGTTCGGCGAGGAGGGAGGTGGCCTCCACGTTGATGCGTCGCGCCAGGATTGGGTCCTGCTGGCAGGGCCCTGTCCGACTCTGTGCAGCACAGTGAATGACGGATTGGGGAAGCAGGTCGCGCCAGAGCCGGCGAACCGCTCCGGCATCGGTCAGGTCGACATCCTGCCTGGTGATGCCACGCACCTCCCACCCCGGCGCCCAGCGTGGCGCCGTCTTGAGAAGATAGTGGCCGATGAGCCCTGCCGCACCGGTAATGAGAACGAGCGGTGCCATAAAGAAAAACGCGGGCTAGCGTGTCAGCTTGCGGTAGCGAATACGGTGCGGCTGATCGGCTTCCTTGCCCAACCGCTTCTTCCGATCCGCATCATACTGACTGTAGTTCCCTTCGAACCAGACCACCTTACTGTCGCCTTCGAACGCCAAAATGTGGGTCGCAACCCGGTCCAGAAACCAGCGATCGTGACTGCTGATGACGGCGCAGCCGGCAAAATTTTCTAATCCTTCTTCAAGCGCACGCAAGGTGTTAATGTCGAGATCGTTGGTCGGTTCGTCGAGAATGATCAGGTTCGCCCCCTCTTTCAACATACGGGCCAGGTGCACTCGGTTGCGTTCGCCGCCGGAGATGTCCTTCACCTTCTTCTGCTGGTCGGTGCCCGCAAAGTTGAACCGGGCGCAATAGGCCCTCGCGTTAACTTCGGCCTTGCCGAGCATGATGGTCTCCTGGCCCTCGGAGATGATGTCGTAGACGGATTTGTTCGGATCTAGACTGCGATCCTGGTCCACGTAGCCCAGCTTGACCGTCTCACCGATCTTGATCGTTCCCGCATCCGGTTTCTCTTTCCCGATGATCATGCGGAACATTGTCGTCTTACCGGCTCCGTTCGGACCGATCACGCCGACAATACCGCCCTTGGGGAGACTGAAGTTCACATTCTCATAGAGGACCTTGTCCCCATAAGCTTTGCTGACGCCCTGGGCTTCGACGACCACATCACCCAGCCGCGGGCCAGGCGGGATATAAATCTCCAAATCTGCGGCCTGTTCTTCCTGTTTCTGATTGACCAATTCTTCATACCGGTTGAGCCGCGCTTTGCCCTTCGACTGACGGCCTTTCGGCGACATGCGGATCCATTCCAACTCATGTTCCAACGACTTGCGGCGCTTCGATTCGGTTTTTTCTTCTTTTTCCAGCCGCACTTGCTTCTGCTCCAACCAGGACGTGTAGTTCCCCTGGAAGGGAATACCATGGCCGCGATCGAGTTCGAGAATCCAGCCGGCCACGTTGTCGAGGAAGTAGCGGTCGTGCGTGACGGCGATAACCGTGCCTTTGTATTGCTGAAGATGCTGCTCAAGCCATTGCACGGACTCGGCATCCAGATGGTTCGTCGGTTCGTCGAGTAACAAGATGTCAGGTTCTTGAATCATGAGACGGCAGAGGGCCACCCGGCGCTTCTCGCCGCCTGAAAGCACCCCGATCTTCGCATCCGGCGGCGGACAACGCAGCGCGTCCATGGCCAGTTCAAGGACATTGTCCAATTCCCACCCGTTTGCCGCTTCGATCTTTTCTTGGAGCTGGGCCTGTTTCTCGAGGAGCTTTTCCAGTTCATCAGGAGTGGCCTCGCCCATCTGATTGCTGACCGCGTCGTATTCGTGCAGCATGGCCACGAGTTCTTTCTTGCCCTCTTCGACGATTTCTTTCACCGTCTTGTCCGGATCGAGCTGCGGTTCCTGTTCGAGCAGACCGACGCTGTACCCCTTCGAGCGCGTGATCTCCCCAGTATAGTTCGGGTCGGTCCCGGCAATGATCCTGAGCAGCGAACTCTTGCCCGATCCGTTGAGGCCCAACACACCGATCTTCGCGCCGTAGTAAAATCCGAGATAGATCTCGCGCAGCACCTGCTTCTTCGGCGGATATATCTTGCCGACATTGACAAGGGAGAAAATGACCTGTTTATCGTTCGTTGCCATGTATTCCTCTGATTATTGGGATGGGTCACCAGCAGGATGCTGAAAAAGTCCGCCAGCTTTGTTCTCGCATCCTTCAGACCCTCAACGTACCCCTAAGGGTACGCCTCGGGCCCTCACTCGCTACGACCTTGCTGACGGCCTTTTTGAGCATCCTACAGGAATGTTCTCCCGATGTGCCACACATGCGGACCATCAACGTTCTCGCATGCCAACATAGTTTTTCCGCAACCTGTTTGACTAGATTCGGTTAGATTCCTAGTTCTTGCGACAGCCGGACTTCCGATTCATCGTCAATTTCCTCGAGGCAACTGAAGCAGGCAAAGGGAAACCGGTCGATGGGGATCGCGCAGACTTCGCCGATGGACGAGTCTTCTATCGCCGGGCCTCCGCATTCTTTATGAATTAAGACAAGCATGTCTCCCTCCCCACCCCCTACGTTGAACCCAACGCTAGGTGCCGAAATGTATCCAGATGCTCGGGACTACTCAGTCGATGGTCACCTGGAATCAGATGGAGTTCGACGGGAAAAGAGGGAGCAAGGGATCGCAGTTGCTCGACGAACTGGCTGCTGCCTTGCGGCAGAATCACGCTGTCTTGCTGGCCGTGGAGAATGGCCGTGTTGACAAACCGCAGCCGGTTGAAATTCGTATTCCAATAGGCCTTACTCTCCTCCACCCACTTCCAGGCGAGAGGAAAGTCCCGATGTGCCGGCTCGTCGTCCCAGGGCATCCAGCCAGCGGTGTGCCACAGATGGCATCGTTCCGCTGAAATGGATTGTGCCCGCACTCCCATCATATTGAAGGCGGGAGCGATGAGGATCAACCGTTCGATGTCCTGACGCTCCTGCGCCATCATCCATGCAATCCATCCTCCGAGTGAATTGCCGACTATGGTGATCGGCGGACCACTCTTGATGAGCTCGATTACCGCTCGCGCGTCGGTGATCCAATCGGAGAGCGTGTAGTCGGTAAACCTGCCTTCCGAATCCCCAAAGCCTCGTACGTCATAACAACAGAAGCCCCAGCCTTTCTCTTCACACCACTGTGCGAGTGCCTTGCTCTTATTGCCCCAGCGTTTCGAGAGGAAGCCGGTGATGAAGAGGATCTGTCGGTCCTTGCCTTCGGCACAATCGCCGCGGATCAGTGCGCCGTCGGTTGCTGCGAGTTCGAACGAGTGAAGGCCACTCATGTGTGAGTAACCGCCTTGGTGATGAACAGCCCCAGTCGGTGCAGAACCGGTCTTGGAATCTCATGGCCACCCCGGAAGCTGTGCCATTCAACCAAGAGTCCCGCATGAGTCAGCGTGTCTCGCAACCTTTCTGCCCCCACGTATGGCAGGACTTCATCCTGCATCCCATGGCTCTGAAAGACCGGCAGCCCTTTGCGCTTCTGAAGCAGCGGTGCCCATTCCTGTTTGGCGAAAAGCGTTCCGGACAGTTGGATCAGCCCGGCATAGGGCTGCAACGTTCTGAACATCAGATCACAAGAAAGCATCGCGCCCTGGGAAAATCCCCCGAGGATCGTCTTGCGCCGGTCCGCGCCGAATTTTTGTTCAACTTCTTTGAGGAACGCCAGCATATTCTCGCGCGCTGGGGCGAGGCCTTTGGGAATGTCTTGTGAGAGATCGCGCACTCGACCTGCCGCTCGATCCGCTGCAATGCGCGCCATATCAATCAGCCACCAGGCGCGGGCATCGCTCGGCCCAAAACTCAACGAGAGCGGGCCTTCGGGAAACACAAACCTCGTACCGGTCGGTACGTTCAGGACGTCGGCCAGCGAAACGAGATCGTCTCCCGGTGCGCCGAAGCCATGCAGGAGCAGGACGAGAGGACCACGACCTCCACCCTTGCCATCTGTGCCGCCTGTGACCCGTGTCCGCAAACCACCTATTTGTTCTTCGCGCATGAACGGTCCCTTATCTCATATACAAATATTGCAGCAATGCGACAACGCCGTAGAGCGAGGATTCGATTACCGGCTGCTGGTAGAGCGGCACGAACGCCCCCTGTTCGTTGGCTTCCACTTCGTCGATGACATACTGAATCTGCTTGACGCGGATATCGTGATCCTTGCCGGTTCCAAAGGCTTGGACCATCTGGCGGCTGAGCCCGGCCAGCATCATGACTTTCGCCTTGCTGGCCGACTGGTACAGCAGGAACGCGCCCATCAATGCCAACGAGATGTTCAATGACCAGGAGAGAATCAGCAGAAGCGGGTAATTCCAAATATCGAAATAGTCGTTCCGCGCAGCGATCAGGATCAACAAGGCGATGAACGGATAGCGAATCAGGCGATTCACGACTCCGGTCCGCTGGGCGATGAGATCGATCACGGCCAAGTATTTCAGCTTTTCAAACTCGGCCTTCTGGGCCTGACCCAGACCGTAGTCCCGGAGATATTCTTCTTGAACCTGATCGGACCAGCCGCCGGTCGAGGCGGCCAACCAGCCGATCCATCGCCGGCACAACATGACCGCATCGAACACCGCCAGATTGAGCAGCACGACCAAACCCACGCTGCTCAACGCCATGACCCAATCGACGGCGCAACTCAATCGGCCGCGGCAGGGATGGATCATTTCCTCGTTGAAGACCCAATATTGCAGCGGCCACATGATGGCGAGATACAGCAGGAACAGGAGAATAGTCCGCGCCACTCGCTGCGACGGTGTGCCGGCCTCACGATACCAAGACCAGGCCTGATCCACGGTTGTCGCCGCCCTGGTTGCAGCCGGATGGTAGACCCGCTGCAAGTTGGTCCAGAAGGTCCGGGGTGATAATCGGCGGTGGCCTGAATCATCCTCGAACAAAAAGTCCGCGCTAATGAAGTCGCTGTTCTTGGCCAGATCACGCACGCCCTTCCCCAGCAGGAAAAGACAAAGAATCACGACGAAGATGCGGAGGAGTTCGCTCGGCCAGACGCTGACCCCGGCGGCCCAAGAGAATGGCTCCCCTTCGTCATGATTGGCCAGCAGTGCCGCCGCGCCACCAAAGGCGACGAACGCCGCGAAGGCGGCCAATCCGATGATGGCCATGACCAGCAGCAGGCGAGGATTCCGCAACATCCACAACCACAGTCGCTGATTACTCCAGGCAATCACAGTCGCGACCAGCAGCGCGACGACCAGTATCGCCGCGACTACGGTGTTGTCGAATCCGACCCCTTGCTTCAATGGTCCCTGTTCATCCGTATGATCGAGATCCGGTCTTAGCGGATGGACCGTTCGCAGCCCCTCCTTGTCCACCGGGCTCAAATCCACCGCGCCGTCACGTCCCACTTCGAAGATCCTGGGGTGAGATCCCGCATCATAGATGCGGTCTTCTGGCGTCAACAGGACATGGTAGCCCGATGTGCAGGACGCGGTCGTCGATGGCTGATGGCCGTCAAGTCGACAGCCGACAAATTGGACCGCTTGGAGGGCAGCCAGGTACGCCGACGTCTGATAGCTGCTGCGAAAAGGCGGGGCGTCGCGTTGGAGCCCCCCGTCTAGTTGCAGACCGAAGGGAGAGGCGATCACCATGTTACGCGTTGATTTGTATTCACTTGGGTGGAGATGGCGCGCGTCGAGATCGACGGTAAAGAAGATCGCGTGGGGAAACGATGGGCGGAGCGCCTTGATAATGAGCAGCGAATCATACGGGTCGGTACCCAGGATCCCGATCGCCCTTGCGCCTTCCCCTTCATCGTGAATGCGCGCCACCAACGCCCGCACGTAGTCGAGCTGACTGGTTCCTTCCGGACGGTCCCGAGTCGCGTCGCTGGCCTGCGTTCCGGCAGCTGCCTTGGCAGCCCGAGCGGTTCTCGCCGCGTCGTCACCCGGCACTTCCCCGTCGAGTCCGCTAAGATAGCTATAACGAAACACGTTGAGGGTGAGTGATTCGTAGTCGGCGGGACGTTGAATCTGAAGATCGATGGCGCGCGATACGGTCGGACACCATTTCTTGATGTCCACCGGAACCTGAATCTGTTTCAGGTCGGCTTCCGGGAAAGTGGCCACTTTCGCACAAGCCGCGGCGCGGAACTCGAGGGGCAAGGCCCTCCCGTAAAACGAATCCCATTCGCCGATAAGGATGACGGCGTCCCAGCCGAGCCGTACCTGCCGACGCTCCAACTCCTCGACCAGCGCGCCGAACAACCGATCGTCCGAGCCGACATCGTAGACGAGGCGAACGTTCGCATAGGCCAGCCGCCGGTGAAACTCCTGTTCGCAAGCCTCATAGGTCGTGCAAGAGGCACCTTTGCCGCCCTCTGTCTTGAGTCCGTAAGCAAGCAGCCCTTTCATCGCGCTCGTCCAAGGCGAGTACAGCTCGATCGCACCGTCGGCATTCGACCAGACGCCGATCCCTTCGTGCGAATTGCCATACAACTCACCGGATTCCTGCAAGAGATCGCGAAATGCCGATGAGCCGCGAGGGCCCATGATTTTGAACGTGACCGCCTGTTGCACTGCGGGGTTTAAGCGAACCAGCTTGCGCTTGTCGTCGGTCAAAAGACATTCGCTCTTCTGTTTCGACTCCTGGCACACCAGGGCTTGTGAAAGGGATGTCAGGGTCGCCAAGAACCCCCGATTAAGGGCTTCTTCCGGCAGCCAGACGACCAGAACCGCGGAGGCACGCGAGGCTTCTTCTCCACAGACGCGTGTCTTCCTGAGGTGATACCATTCATAGGGCAGGGCCTGCGCAGCTCCTTGCGGTTCCCATTCAACGAAGGAGAGATGGCCCTCGTCCTCCGGAATATAGCAGCCGACGCCAAGCGCGGTGCCGATCGCGTAGCGATCGCGGATACGCGACTCGGTGCCTTCGACGTAGGGGCCCCCGCTCGTGGTCACCAGGAGAACGGTAATGCGCTGTCCGTTCCTGGTCCGTTCGTTCAACGTCTGTCTGAGCGGCCCAAGCCGTTGCGAGATGGTTGACTCCGATCCGGCAGTCTTGCCGGTCGATCTGGCCCCTCTTATACCCCGCTGTACGGCCGCCACGGGATCTTCCCAGAGCCGCGCGCGGACCAACTGTTCGCCGGTTGTCGGGTTCATCTCCAGCCCGGTGCCAACTGGCCGTGAGCTGCGCAACGGTTCTTTCACCAGCAACACGCCGGCAATGGCCAGCACCAGCGTGAGAGCTCCTGCCACCGCGAGCTTCGAATCGCTGCGTCCTTTTGCCATAGAAGAGTCCGTTGTCTGTGATGAGCTGCTCGAAAATTCGACTAGCCCCTCTTAGCACAAAAGATGGGCCAGGCTGTCGCAGCCACTGTACAACAGACAGTGAGGGGGACCGCAAGGTGGGACTGTACTGGCCCGCATTATTCACGAGAGTTCGTGACGAAACCGCCGAGACGCCACGCGAGACGGGCGTGTGGAGCCGCGAGGGAAGGAGGCATACTTGAAACAATATGTTGACTCACTGAGCGGGGAGCCCGTCCGCCGTCAGGCTTGTCGTAGCGGCGTATCGGCGGTTGCAGTAGAAGTCTTCGTGAATAATGCGGGCTAAGAGCTACAACTCACCGAGAGATGTTTGCCCCAGTTGGGAGGTGCTGCCGCGTAGCATTCCATGCCAGGCTGATCACTATAGGGATTCTGCAGGAGGGTGAGCAGCCGATCGATTTCCGAAAAGTCCTTCTGCTGCGCCTTCTCGATGGCGGTCTGCGCCAGATAGTTGCGGAGCACGTACTTGGGATTGACTCGATTCATGCGGACCTGGCGGTCCTCATCTCGACTCCCCTCTTCGCGCAACCGGTCCTCGTACCGACGAGCCCATTGGTCGAATGCCTCACGATCCAAGAAGAAGTCGCGGAGCGGCTCATTCAGGGATGAGGCCCCGGTCCGAAACAGGCCCAACGCACGAAAGAAGATCGTGTAATCGACATGGTGCAGGTGCATGAGCGCCAGCAAGTCTTGGATCAGCGACGCATCCTCTTCCTTTGTTTCACTGAGTCCACACTTGGCCCGCATCAACTCCATGTACCATCCTTCGCAGAGGGGGGTGTAGCGGTCGAGCGAAGCTTTCAGATCTTCCTGTTCTGCTAATGGAAGGAGCGCCTGAGCCAGGCAGCTGAGGTTCCAGAGGCCAATGTAGGGCTGTTGATTGAAGGCATAGCGGCCGTTGTGGTCGGAGTGGTTGCAGATGAAACCTGGGTCGTAGTCGTCCATGAACCCGAACGGACCATAGTCGAGGGTGATGCCATGGATCGACATGTTGTCCGTATTCATGACCCCGTGCGCCCAGCCGACGGCCTGCCATTGCGCGATCAGCCCCGCCGTCCGTTCGACGACCTCGGAGAAGAATCGCGCGTACTTGTCCGAGGCCTCCGCCAAGTGGGGAAAGTGGTTCGCGATGACATAATCAGCGAGGATTTTGAGCTGCTCATGCTGTTTACGGTAATAGAAGATCTCAAAGGTGCCGAAGCGCACATGGGACGGTGCCATCCGTACGAGCATCGCGCCGGTTTCGACCTGCTCACGATAGACCTGGTGATCGCTCCCAACAAGACAGAGCGCCCGGGTTGTCGGAATCCCCAGGCCATGCATCGTTTCGCTGCAGAGATACTCCCGAATGGTCGAACGCAGAACCGCGCGGCCATCTCCCTCCCGTGAGAACGGCGTAAGCCCCGCCCCTTTTAATTGTAGATCCCACTTCTCGCCCCGTTCGTTCCGCACTTCTCCCAGGAGAATCGCGCGCCCGTCTCCCAGCTGCGGGACATAGACCCCGAACTGATGGCCGGAATAGAGCATCGCCAACGGCTCCATCCCCGGGGCCAGCATGCTCCCGCCAAAGACGCCGGAAAACTCCGGTCGCTTCGCTTGCTCCGGGTCCAGATCGATCAGTTCAGCTGCCGCGTGATTGAAACTAATGAGATAAGGCGGTTCTGTAAATGGAGTGGGATTCAACTTAGCGTAGAGCGCCTCAGGCAGGCGGGCATAGGTATTGTCGAACAAAAGTGTTTCCAACTGGCGTCTGCTCATGGATAGAGCATGGCAGGACTAACTCGACGTTTTCAAGCGGGGATAGGTCTCATCCAACAGAGAGGCGAATTGCTCGGAGTCGAAGTCGTAGACCCACACCTCGCCGCTCGAAATGGAATAGACCCAGCCATGGAGATCGACCTTCTTCTGGCGCAGAAGCAGGGCGACGGACGGGTGGGTGCGAAGATGGTCGAGCTGGGATCGGACGTTTTCCTGGGTCGTCTTGATCAGGCGATCGTCGCCCTCCAGATCGGTAAAGTGCTCGTGCATCAAGCGGCGGGTCGTTTCAGCCTGCCCGACCCATTCCCTGAACGCAGGCAGGTCGGAGACCACTTCCGGATTCAGCAGTGCCTTCATGACGGCACAA
>Ga0315276_10000403_pt1 | contig 36877 bp, 29 predicted proteins | sample YL17G05_0_MG_FD_204542 | JGI IMG/M metagenome (GOLD analysis project Ga0315276, IMG submission 204542) | Sediment microbial communities from Yellowstone Lake, YNP, Wyoming, USA - YL17G05_0 | ecosystem: Environmental > Aquatic > Freshwater > Lake > Sediment | place: USA: Wyoming | collected...
TACTTCTGCTTGAAAGGAATACGAGGCAAACTGATGCAAAAAGACATCAAAATTGCTCTGGGGGCAGCGGGCGTTTGTGTCTGCAGCGCTCGGGATGAGAGAATGAATTCGCTGGCAGACGGGGACATCTGCCGCGCACGGAAACAGGTATTGCTTTTCAATGAATACCGAATGCATCTTAGTGCGGAGGCATGATGTATCTACGAGGAAAGCCGCTTAGAGAAGTGACAGAGGTCGACCTGCTTGAAATGAAGGCGGAAGGCACAGCAGAATCTGTCACGCTTGAATTCAAACAAGAAATGTACTCGTCTGCGCGAGAGAGTAGGCTTGAAATGCTCAAAGACATCTCTGCGATGGCGAATGCGTTCGGCGGTGTCATCCTTCTAGGTGTTTCTGAGAAAGACCATTGCTTTTGCGAGATCGTTAGTGTGGAGAATGCGCTTGAGCATCAATCAGCAATCAACAAGAGTTGCAGGGCGAATATTGAGGAGAATATTGAAGGACTTGAAGTTGTTCCGATCAACCTCCAGGACGGACGACACGTTCTCGCAATTGGTATTCCCGAAGGTTCGTCAAAGCCACATGTGGTCAATTACGACAAGCATTGGAGGTGTTACAGACGGGTCGGAACCGATAACCATCCAATTGGGATTAGGGAGATGCAAGAGCTCATATTGATGCAGGATTATTCGCGCGACAAGAAGGAAAGGTTCTTGGCAAAGCGGAGCGTGCTACTTGCCGACAAGCTTGGTAACGAACCGAACATAGTCCTTGTAGCCGTTCCGCGACATCTTGAAGGTAATGATTTGTATCTTACGCGAGTGCAACGAGATGCGCTCTTCCGGCGTGAAGAGTCTACCCTGGGTTGGTTGTTTGGCCAATCTAATCCCGAATTCACAGTAAACGGTTCAAGGGCTGTCTATAACCGTTGCTATCAGTCTACTGGTGATCAGCCGTGGCCTTTCGCCTCGGCTGAAGTCTTTGAAAACGGCTACATAGAGATTATCGGATTCCACGCGGCACATATCAAGATGCATGGACAGAGTGACGGCGCTTGGCATCCTCTTGACATTATACGACTACTCATCAACCTCTCCATACTGATAAGGCGTGTTCAAACATCCTACGATGTCAGCTACACCCGAGGGTCAATTGGTCTTACGGTGGCAAATCCAAGCGGATTTGCCATGCAGGAGAGGACACGATCTCAGAATTGGGGCACGCACCGCTACACGGAATCCGAGTGTAGCATCCTTCACGTCATTGAAGACATCAATATGCCTCATGACATGTTCATCTTTCCAGTAATAGATCGAGTGTACAGATCTCTTGGCCTCCAGTTCAACACATATTTCAAGGACGGGGTGTTGGGGCAAGAGTATTGGGAGCATCTTCAATGAGTCATGAGGTTATACTGCTGAGCCGTCCAATAATGAAGTGCTGTCTGCTGTTGAACTGATGCCGTATTACGGTGCGTGGCACACGTCCTCGTCTGTCGACGACAATTGCCTCGCCGGCACGTGAGGTTACCTGCCGCGCACTCGTTTTCCTACCCCACCCGCTCCATGAACTTCGGCATCGCGGTGTAGAATGCGTCCGATAGCGATTCGAGCGGCAAATCAATCAGACCCTTGATCTGCAATGCAGAGCCGCCCACGGTGCCGATTCTCGTTATCGGAATCTGTTTCCCCTTGAACCACTGCTCCAAATCCGCTGCGTGATTTGGAGCGCAGGACACGATCACCCGCGACTGTGATTCTCCGAACAGCAGGCAGTCTTTGCGAATGGAATCATTCAACGTAATCGAAGCGCCAATCATCTTCTCGTGATTGGAAATACATCCTTCCGCCAAAGCTATCGCCAAGCCACCGTCGCTCACGTCGTGAGCCGATTTGATAATCCCCTGCTGAATTGCAGCAAGTAACGAATCCTGCAGCTTCTTCTCGAACATCAGATCAATCTCCGGCACTGCACCGCGCGTTTCGCTATGTATGGCGTGCAGAAATTCAGACGCGCCCAACTCCTCCCTATTCGTGCCAAGGAGAAAAATTACGTCTCCCGCGTCCTTGAACCACTGGGTCATGATATGGTCGATATGCTCCACCAGACCCACCATGCCGATTGTCGGCGTGGGGAAGACCGCCCGGTCGGGGTCTTCGTTGTAGAACGACACATTGCCGCCCGTCACCGGCGTCTCAAGCACCCGGCACGCCTCACCCATCCCGGCGACCGCCTCGGCAAAACAGTAATACACTTCCGGTTTGTACGGGTTGCCGAAATTGAGGCAGTTGGTAATTGCCAACGGTCGCCCGCTGGAGCAGACAATGTTCCGCGCCGCCTCCGCCACCGCGATCTGCGCCCCGCGACGGGGATTCAGATAACAGTACCGGCCATTGCAATCGGTCGACATCGCCAGCGCTTTGGTGGTCTTCCGCAACCGAAGCACCGCGGCGTCGGAGCCGGGGCCAACCGCGGTGTTGGTTCTGATGGTTGAGTCATATTGCTCGAACACCCACCCCTTGTGACACAGGTTGGGTGAGCGAAGCATGGTCAAAAGCGTCTCATTCCAATTGCGGTTCTGCGGGTACTTGTCCAGAGACAACTCCGCCATCTTATCCATGTACTCAGGCCGTTTGGCTTCTCGTTTGTAAACCGGCGCGCCGCCACCAAGGACCAAGCAATCTGACGGAATCTGAGACACGATTTGTCCATCGAGCTTGACTGTCATCAAGCCGTCACCGGTGACATGGCCGATAATTGTCGAATCGAGATTCCATTTGTCGAAGATCGCTTTGACGTCTTCTTCTTTCCCTATCTTCACGCAGACCAGCATCCGTTCCTGCGACTCGGATAGAAGTATCTCGTACGGCGTCATGCCGGTTTCCCGCACCGGGACCGCATCGATATTGATTTCGATTCCGGATTTTCCTTTGGCCGACATCTCCGATGACGAGCAGGTCAGCCCCGCCGCTCCCATATCCTGTATGCCGACAATCAAATCCTGCTCAATTATTTCCAGCGTTGCCTCAAGCAGCAGTTTCTCTGTGAATGGATCACCGATCTGCACCGATGGCCGCCTCTCTTCGGATTTGTCCGAAAGCTCTTCCGAGGCAAACGTCGCGCCATGGATGCCGTCGCGACCGGTCTTCGAGCCGACCATCATGATCGGGTTTCCAACCCCGGCGGCTTTCGCGGTCGCCATCCGGCTGGATTTCACAATCCCGACCGCCATCGCATTGACGAGCGGATTACCGGTGTAGGCTTCATCGAAATACACTTCTCCCGCCACTGTCGGAACGCCAAATGAGTTACCGTAATCGCCGATCCCCCGCACCACGCCATCGACCAGATAACGCACTCGCGGATTCTCCGGCGATCCGAACCGAAGCGAATTGAGCGACGCAATCGGACGCGCCCCCATAGTGAAAATATCCCGTAGAATCCCGCCGACTCCGGTCGCCGCGCCCTGATATGGCTCGATGGCCGACGGGTGATTGTGCGATTCGATCTTGAATACTACCGCCAGTCCGTCCCCGATATCCACTGCCCCAGCATTCTCATCACCAGCTTTCGCGAGAAGGTTGGCGCCATCGCGGGGAAGGGTCTTGAGTAAAGCGATGGAGTTCTTATACGAACAATGTTCGGACCACATCACGCTGAAAACACCGAGCTCGGTGTAGTTCGGTTCGCGACCAAGAATCTTCTTGATATGCTCGTACTCTTCGGGGTTGATGCCGTGATCGGCCACCATCGCGGGTGTCACTTGCGGTTGCTTGTAGCGCTCTGCCATTTGCTCGTCCTTGCCCTAGAATCCTCATGTTCCGTCAGGTGTTGATCCCGCGAAGCGGGATTGTCACCTGACGGCAAATCCCATATCTCTGGCAGGTCACACATCGACCCTGTCGACGCAAGACCTGCCAGAACACTGGCACGATTCCTCGCTTTAAGGCGGGCAATATAGAGGCTGAGCCGGAGAGGGGCAAGTGACTTGACATACCCTACGAACACAGCTTTTCGGAGCAGCCGTCAGCCAGAGACGGCTGACGGCACATCAGTTCGGGACCGTGTGCTTTCATGCGCCTCTGCCAAGCAGCTTTTCGAAACTTTCACTTCGCAGGACCCTCGCATCGTGCTATGTTATTCCAGTGGATACGCTTGAAACGGTCGTCCAGACAATCAAGAAGCACCGGTTGGTTGAACACGGCGATGCGGTTCTGGTCGCTTTGTCCGGCGGGCCGGACTCGGTGGCCTTGCTTCATCTGCTGTGTCGGCTCAGAGAACGATACCGGCTGCGGCTCGGCGCGGTGTATATCAATCACCGGATTCGTCTTCGTGCAGCCGGCGTTGAAGAGAAATTTTGCCGGAAGCTTTGCGACAAACTCGGCGTCGATCTCACGATTGTCCGCGAGGATATCCCCGCTCGAGCCAAGAGAGACCGGAAGGGACAGGAGGAAACCGCCCGTGACTTCCGCTACGAGACGTTTGCGAAGATCGCCGATTCGGAGAAATACCACCGGATCGCACTCGCGCACCATGCCGACGACCGGGTTGAGACTGTACTGTTCAGAGTCATTCGCGGCACCGGCCTGACCGGTTTGGTTGGAATGCCGGTAAAGCGGGGGAGAATCATCCGCCCGCTATATGATCTTTCGAAGAGAGACATTCTGGCCTATCTCAAAGAACACCGCCTTGCGTGGTGCGAAGACCGGACTAACCGCGGTCTTGATTTCAGCAGGAATTTCATCCGCAACCGGCTCCTGCCGATTATTCGAGATCGCCTGAACCCAGCCGTGGACCGGGCGGTTCTCAACCTTTCGGAAACCACTGCCGATGAGGTCGAATTCATTGAATCCGTTGTCCGCAAAGCGATTAGGCGCTCAATGACGATCACTCCTGGCGGGAAGATCCAGATAGATTTACCCGTAGTGTCCAGCTTAGATAAGTGGTTGCGGTGGAGGATATTACGCTCCTGTTTTGCCCTACTGGACGCGGATATGCCGGATCGCGAAGTCATTGAACGGCTCGACCGCATGATACTGACTGGCGGAAAGGCACTCTCCCTTCCGCATGGGCTTAGGGCCGTCTCGGTTGGCGGCAGACTTGTTCTCCTTCGGTCTGCTCCAGCGTGGCCTCCGGCTCCAGTGCTGTTGAGTAAGGCGACTCCTCTTGGAATCCCCGGAATGGGCATTCGGGCGCGCGTTCGTGAGGCTCACCGGTCATCGGTTCAGAAGCATCGACAGGCGCGCAAAGTGGCACTGGATTGGCGCAAGGTCGTGCCACCGCTTGAAGTCAGACCGATCCGTCCCGGTGACAGATTTCAGCCGCTGGGACTAAAAGGGACAAAGAAAGTGGGTGACTTTTTGACCGATCGGAAATTACCTTCCATATATCGCGATGAGATCCCGGTCGTGTGTGACAGCCTTGGCATTGTCTGGCTCGCCGGGTTCGAAATCGCGGAGCGTGTTAAGAGAGACTCGAAGACCAAAGAGGTGTTGATCCTTGAAATCATTCGCAACCAGAAAGACCCCCGGAAAGCCGTTTGAGCTTCTGCTTGATCAGAGGGTCATTCACAGGCGAATCGAAGAACTCGGCAGACAGATCACAGCCGATTATGCAGGCCAGATTCCGGTCCTCATCGGAGTGCTCAAGGGTTGTGTCATTTTCATGGCGGACCTGATTCGCGAGATCAAACTGCCGGTGGAGTTGGAGTTTGTCTCGGCGGCATCGTATCGCAAGGGAATCAGGAGAGAAGAGGATGTTGTGGTCGGGGGCGGGATTTCGATTCCGCTGGAAGGGCGGCAGGTCCTTCTCGTGGAAGGAGTTGTCGACTCCGGCCGCACGGTGTCGATGGTACTCGAGAAGATTCGCAAGATGGAACCGGCCTCAGTGGAGGTTGTTACATTACTGGATAAACCGGGAAGTCATAGAACGAAGCTGGATGTCAAGTACAAGGGGTTTTCTGTCGGCAACGAGTTTGTCATCGGCTTCGGGCTGGACAACACCCAGCAATACCGAAACCTCCCTTTTGTCGGACGCTTGCTTGACCGATAAGATATTCTATAGATTTCCGACGCATTGGATAAAGCGGCTCATCGTACGTATAAGAAACGGACGATAGACTGAACAAACGGAGATTACGTGGATAGTCCTGACAACCGGAATGATCGGCGCGCCCCCGGCCGCCCCAAAGGGGACCCTCCCCGCTCGGGTATGAGTTGGCGGGGCACCGGCCGTTCGCTCTTTTTCTGGATGGCGATCATCCTGGTGGCGATTTTCGGCTACCAGTACCTGGCCGGCGATTTTGGCTCCAGTCAGGCGCAGATAACTTTCTCGGAATTCACCGAACAGATCGACAAGAGCAATATCGCCGAGGTTACCTTCACCGAGCGGGAAGTGCAGGGGAAGCTGAAAGAACCGCAGCAGTTTGCATCGACCGAATCGCCGAATAAGTTCGGCAAATTCAAATCCCGCATTCCTTTCGCGGATAACAGCTATGAAATCGTCAATCGGCTGGAGAAAAGCGGCGCCAAAGTAAAGGCAGAAGGGGAGAGTCAACTTCTGGCCCTGTTGTTAGGTTTTGGCCCCTGGGTGCTGCTCCTGTTTGTCTGGCTCTTTTTCCTTAGACAGATGCAGGGTGCCGCCGGCCCCAAAGGGCTCTTCTCGTTCGGCAAAAGCAAGGCCAAGCTGAATACCGATGAGCGCCCGAAAGTTACGTTTGCCGATGTTGCCGGCGCCGATGAAGCCAAGGAAGAGCTGCAAGAGATTATTGAGTTCCTGAAAGAGCCCGGCAAATTCCAGAAGCTGGGCGGCAAGATACCCAAAGGGGCGCTGCTCCTTGGTCCTCCCGGAACCGGCAAGACGCTTCTGGCCCGTGCCGTCGCGGGCGAAGCGGGCGTACCGTTCTTCTCGATGTCCGGCTCTGATTTTGTCGAGATGTTCGTCGGTGTCGGCGCCTCCCGCGTACGCGATCTGTTTGATCAGGGGAAGAAGAACGCGCCCTGTATCATTTTTATTGATGAAATCGATGCGGTCGGACGGCACCGCGGCGCCGGTCTTGGCGGCGGTCATGATGAGCGCGAACAGACGCTCAACCAGTTGCTGGTCGAGATGGATGGATTTGAATCCAACGAGGGCGTCATTCTGCTGGCCGCAACCAACCGCCCGGATGTACTCGACCCGGCGCTTTTGCGTCCCGGTCGGTTTGACCGTCAGATTGTCGTCGCCACCCCGGATGTCAAAGGACGCGAGGGGATTCTCAAGGTTCATACGCGCAAGATCAAGATGGCCGGTGATGTTGACCTGACAGTTCTCGCGCGCGGCACGCCCGGCATGTCCGGCGCCGATCTGGCCAATATGGTCAATGAAGCGGCGCTGCTGGCGGCCCGCAAGAACCGCGACTCGGTGGCGATGGAGCATTTCGAGGAAGCCAAAGACAAAGTAATGATGGGTGCGGCGCGGAAGTCGCTCGTGATTACTGAAGATGAAAAGAAGATTATCGCCTACCATGAGGCAGGGCATACGCTGGTGTCGAAGTTTCTCCCGAAAGCGGACCCGATCCACAAAGTGACTATCATCCCCCGTGGTTTGGCGCTGGGGTTGACACAATCGTTGCCGATCGACGAGCGGCACACGTACTCGAAGGAGTATCTGGAGACGGCGCTGGCGGTCATGATGGGTGGCCGGGTGGCTGAGATGCATGTGTTCGGTCAACTTGATACCGGAGCCGGCAATGACCTGGAGCGGGCGACCAAGCTGGCGAGGCGCATGGTCTGCAACTGGGGCATGAGCGAGAAGCTTGGACCGGTGACATTCGGCAAGACCGAAGAACACATTTTCCTTGGACGCGAGATCGCCCAGCATGCTGATTTCTCTGAGGCGACCGCTTTGATCATTGATGAGGAGATTCGTACGTTCGTAGAGACTGCTGAGGAAGTAGCGCGCAAGATCGTCTCGAACAATCATGAGAAACTCCACGCGCTGGCAAGGACGCTGCTGGAGAAAGAGATTATCGACGCCAAGGATGTCGACGAGATACTCGGCCGGCCGTCGGGCGACACGCAACCGGTGGAAACCCCAGTGCCGAGCAAGTAGTTCAGACATCATCAGATTTCCATTTGGCCGCCGCATCGTAAGGGTGCGGCGGTCTTTTGTTTACCCGCAGAATGAATGCGCCTCGACTCCGGCTCGGCGCAGCCGGATGAATACCGTGGCGTCAGCCGTCTGCCTGTCAGCACCCTTAACCGCTCCCAATTGGCTTTGGATTGGGTTTGCTATGGCCGAAATTGGGTTTGGATTGGGTTTGCTTCTTATGTTAAGTAGTTGTCGCACAACGAACAATTGGGTTTGTTTTGGTAAAATTACATATCGCGGCCAGCCCATTCGGGCCCACTGATCTCTGGCCGGTTGCTCGATATCTCGCTTTTGGCGCACGCATACAGATTACTCCTTCTACATAAGCGGCGGGGGAAAGGAATTGATTCAAATTGATGGTAATTTTGCGGGGAGGATCGGTGGTACACACAACGGGTGTAAACTCAATCCAAAATAAGGGCACACCTTTCAGGTGTGGTACTGAATTCGGGAAACCTGCCATGAATAATGGGCCACCCCGCCGGCTATTCTCCATGATGAGTTGACTACTTTCGGAGTGGCGAGTATCTTATCGGCAACAAGGGAGAAACCGATGTCAATTGCAGACGTTTTTCGAGTCAACACAATTAAGGCTGAACGAGATACGGCGCGAAAGGAATGCGGCGAGCTGAAAGCGATCCTAGCGGAGTCGGGCCGGCTTGACCTATTCGAGATAAAGAAAGCCATATCTCGTTTGGAAGATGACAAGAAGCAAAGGGTTTGCGAAATCAACAACTTAGAAGCTGGCTACCAGAAGACCAAGGACTTGCTCGTCGAGCAAATTGCGGAATTAGATAAGCAACTGGCAGCAAAGAGAAATGAACTAGTTGTGCTGGATGAGGAAATCCTTCTGCAATCATTCGGTTTCTACAAGCTCCAATATGACTTGCGGACGTCAGACTCTTACAGAATCAAACTGTACAAGGTCCGTGAGCAGCAAGCTGAAATGGTGAAAAGTGGTAAAGCCGCCAGTTGCCCTTCCACGTGGACTCTCAATAATAGCCAGAAGGAAGGCGAGCGCATGATCAAGGACTACACGAAGCTCATCGTGCGTTCATTCAACAATGAATGCGATGCCAGTATTGTGAATGTCAAGTTCAATAATGTAGAGTCGATAGGGAAGAGAATCAACAAGGCCTACGAGACTCTCAACAAGCTTGCACAGCGCATGCACATTGCTGTCGCAAATGAATTCGGCGCTTGAAGCTGGAGGAGCTGCATCTCTGCTATGAATTCGAGGTTAAGAAACAAAAGGAGAAGGAAGAGCAGAGGCGAATACGAGAAGAGATGCGGGAAGAAGCAAAGCTCGCGAAGGAGATCGAGGAAACTCGAATCAAGATTGAGAAGGAAGAGCTTCATTTTACTAAAGCTCTGGTAGCAATTGAGGAACGGGTTCGCGACGCGAAAAATGACGCGGATCGAAGCACATTGGAGCGGGAGAAAGCCAGTATTCAGAGGGAATTGGGCAATATTGAAGGCCAAAAACTGGACATTCAGAAGCGTGAGCAAAATACGCGCGCAGGATACGTTTATGTAATTTCCAATGTGGGTTCATTCGGGGAAGATGTCTACAAGATCGGCGTTACTCGGAGGCTAGAACCTGAGGAGCGGGTAGATGAACTGGGAGACGCATCGGTGCCTTTTCGCTTTGACATACATGCAATGATCTTTAGCGATGATGCTCCATCGCTGGAAAACGCGCTGCACAAGGCCTTCGAAGCGCGCAGACTGAATATGATTAATCTGCGGCGGGAGTACTTTAGGGTAAGACTGGAGGAGATCGAAGACGTTGTAAAGTCGAATTTCAGCAAGCCCGTTGAATTCGTGCGGCTTGCCGAGGCAGCAGAGTACCGTCAGTCGCTGAAGTTGAAATCGGTCAATGCCGTCCCTCTCATCCAGGAAGCGTGAAAGTCCTTTGGCCGGGTGGCTCATCCGAGTATAAAGGCAGAATGAAAAACGTACTGATGAGGTAGGTGATGGATCCGAGAGTCATCGTAATTACCGGGGCCAGCAGTGGAATTGGCGCGGAACTCTCCCGACAAATGGGCAAGGCAGGACACAGCCTGATCCTTGGTGCACGGCGAGAAACCGAGCTGAAAGCCGTAGCGTGGGAATCCGGGAAACAGGCCGTTGCGGTAACCTGTGATGTTACGCGTCGGGCGGATGTCGAGCGCCTCAAGGCAGAGGCGCTGAAGATGTTTGGGCGGATTGACGTGTGGATCAACAACGCCGGGCGCGGGATCAGCCGACCGGTGCTCAAATTATCCGATGAAGATGTTGATGAAATTATCGCCGTCAATCTGAAATCCGCCCTGTATGGTATGCAGGTCATAGTTCCGTATTTTCAACAGCAAGGCAAAGGACATCTGATCAACGTATCCTCATTTCTGGCGCGGGTGCCACTCGCCAGCGTTCGATCTGTGTACAGTGCCGCCAAAGCAGCCCTGAATTCACTTACCGCCAATCTTCGCATGGACCTGGCGCTCAGTCACCCAGGGATTAAGGTCTCGGTGGTAATGCCCGGCGTTGTGGCAACCGAGTTTGCCGCCCATGCCCTTGGCGCAACACCGGCTATGACTTCGGTTGGCTCATCGATGAAGCCTCAGACCGCAGAAGAAGTGGCGTTGGTGATCGCCGGTCTCATAGAAACGCCTCTGCCCGAAATCTACACCAATCCGGCCTCCGCCGAGATCGTGAAGCGATACTACGCGGATGTGGCGGCATTCGAAGCGGGGATGAGACACTGACCTTCCCCCCAAAAAGGAGGCCGGCGTGAGTCTTCCAGTGTCGGCCGAATGGCCTGTCTGCTCCGCGATGGGATCAGACCTGCCGAGTCGACAGAACGCAACTGCCACACCACCAACATTACGCTTGACGTCGCCGTTGATAGAAACTATACTAATTAAGTGGCGTTTCGACCCCATAGTCTGTCTGCCTGGGGGTCAGGGAATCCTAAACCGTTGAGTATGAAGGTCGTCACATGCGTTCATTTCATCTGGCCAGACGAGGACTTGTCAACTTTATCACCCGGCGCCCGTTCTGCGTTTCTTTTGAGATCACGCGGAACTGTAACGCCCGGTGCAAACACTGCCACTTGGGGAACACTCTTGAAGAGCACCTGATCACACCGGAGCAGATCGGCAGGATGTGCCGGGCACTTCGACCGGTGGTTGCTCAGGTGTCCGGTGGTGAGCCGCTTCTGCGCAAAGACCTTGAAGAAATCATCCGCGCGATCCGGGTTCCGGGGCACGATCCGTTCATCGTGGTGACAACCAACGGAGTGCTGTTAACCAAGGATCGATACCACCGGCTTCTGGAAGCCGGGGTGGATGAGTTCTCGCTGTCGCTTGACTATCCGGATGAACGGCACGACGATTTTCGCAAGGTGGCGGGTTTGTTTCAACGCATCAGAGCACTGGTTGAGTCCCTCGGTCAAACGGGAGACAAGCGGATCACTCTGGCGTGTGTGGTGCAAAGCGACAATTTTCGGGATTTGCCGAAAATGGCCGAGCTCGCCAGGACGTGGGGGGTCCGCGTGAACTTCTCCAGCTACACCTGCCTTCGCACCGGAGATATGAACTACATGCTCGGCGGCGACACACTCGATGAATTCAAGTCTATTGTCGAAAATCTGCGCGCGTTCAAGCGCCGCCATAACACGATTCACACCACGGATTACGTTTTCGGTAACATGATCAAATACTTTCAGGGGGGCAGATTCGAGAATTGTCGGGCGGGGGAACGGTTCCTGGTGGTCAATCCTGACGGCACCCTGTCGCCGTGTGGATTGGTGCTCCGCAATTTCGCCTCGCGAGAGGAAATCCGGCGAGAATTCAATTCACGCAACGAATGCGAATTATGTTACACCAGTATAAGAGCCAACTCGGAGCGCCCGGCATGGTATCTCGTAAAAGATAACCTGGGGCGCGTGTTCGGAGGGCACTAAGAATCATCGTGTCATACGCCGGCCTGAAGACCACTCACCTCGACACAGGACAACTGCGGGTGTCCGCAGACAGGCGGTCCCGCAAGGCGGCCCCGTGCTACAAACGCTGTTCTATGCGGCGGCAGATTCCTGCTTGATTCCCCGACATGAATCCGGCACTTTGTCATGGAATGACCGGAATCAAGGCATGACGAAGTCACCCTCCGCAATGGTAGAATTACGACTTGGTCCCAACCGCTCGCTGCGGTTTGAGCAGCCCCTCGTCATGGGGATTCTCAATGTCACGCCGGATTCCTTTTCCGATGGCGGGCGCTATGCGTCATCTGATGCCGCTATCACCCACGCGCTGGAGATGGTCGAGCAGGGGGCGGACATAATCGATATCGGCGGCGAATCAAGCCGTCCGGGGGCCAAACCGGTATCGGCCGACGAGGAACTGACTCGCGTCATTCCGGTGGTCAGCAGTCTGCGGAAACAATCGACCATACCGATCTCGATCGATACGTACAAGAGTACTGTCGCCGAAGCCGCGCTCGACGCCGGTGCGGATATCATAAACGACATCTCCGCTCTCCGCATGGACCCTGAATTGGCGACCGTTGCCGCCGCCACGCACGCTCCCGTGATTCTCATGCACATGCTCGGCACTCCGCGCACTATGCAGGAGAACCCGCACTATGACAATTGCGTCGAAGAGATCGCGGCCTTCTTTCGGGAGCGGATCGAGTTCTGCCTTCAAAACGGAATCCCCCGCGACAAGCTGATTCTGGACCCGGGGATCGGGTTCGGGAAGCGGCTGGAAGACAACCTGGCGATTCTTGCAGGGTTGGCCCGGTTCAAACAATTTGACGTGCCGGTTCTTGTCGGAGCGTCAAGAAAGTCGTTTATTGGGCAGGTGCATACCGGCGGGCTGACGGCCCGACAGCGGCTGGGCGGCTCGATTGCCGCCGCCGTAGTAGCGATTCAGCGAGGGGCTGACATTGTCCGGGTGCACGATGTCGCCGAAACGGTTGAGGCGCTCAAAGTGCTCAGAGCGATTACAGAAGAGTCATGACGCTGTTAGAGTTTGATTTCCTCAAGTTCACGCTCAAGGACTTGCTCGATGTCCTGATCGTGACCTTCATCTTCTACCAGCTACTCAAACTCACCAAAGGGACTCGCTCGGCACAGATTATTGTCGGCATGGTGCTGATTGCGGGGATTGCCTTTTTCTCGTACTGGTTTCAATTCGAAGCACTAAGCTGGCTGTTTACCAATCTGGCGACTGTCGGGTTCATTGTGCTCGTGATCGTCTTCCAGCCGGAACTTCGCGGGGCATTGGCGCATATCGGGCAGAATCCGTTCTTCCGGCGATTCGTCTCTCTGGAACAGCGTCGGACGCTCGAGGAAGTCTCCCGCGCGGCGCTTCGGCTGTCGGAACTTCGGTACGGCGGGCTGATTGTTGTCGAACGGCGCACCGGACTGCGGAATTTCTCCGAATCCGGTCGGGAAGTGAACGCAGAGCTGTCGTCCGAACTACTGGTGACGCTGTTCACGCCGTACACGCCGCTTCACGACGGCGCAGTGATTGTCTCCGGCAATTACGTTGTATGCGCGGCGGCATCGCTGCCGCTGACCACCAATCCCCGCTATCACAAGCTGTTTGGGATGCGTCACAAGGCTGCGATTGGGGTGTCCGAGGTGTCCGATGCGGTCGTGGTAGTCGTGTCGGAGGAGACACAGGCGATTTCGATCGCGTACGAAGGGAATCTGGAGTCGGACATCAAGATGTCCGATTTCCGCGAGCGGCTGGCGGTGTATTTGAAGAAATGAGCGCCAACGTGGGAATGAACCGGGCTAAAGATATTCTATCTCGATAAAGGCATCAGTCATGAAGCAACGGGAAATCACCTGGCAATCGGTAGTCGGCGCGGTGGTCGTGTCGGCGATCATCTCGATGGCGTATCCGTATATCGTGCTCAAACTGGGGATGGGTCCCAATATGAGCGTGCTGGCCGCCTTCCTCGGCGCGCTCTTTCTCTCACTAACCGCGTTCAAGACGCGTGGCCAGAACGCAGTACAGAATAACATCATACAGTCGGCGGCAACATCGGCGGTTTCGACCGCCTTCATGTGCGTGGTGGCGGCGGCATTCGGCTATCTGGCGATGAACGAGTCGGTCGATGTGAAGATGACCATTACACCCTGGCAGATGTTCACGTGGCTGTGTTGCTCCGGCGTGATCGGCGTGTTCTTTACAGCGATTTTCCGCAAGTACTTTGTCGATGACCCGCAGATGATTTTTGCCGATGGCGTCGCCGCGGCCGAGACTATCAACGTCCTCGACCAGGGGGCAACCTCCAAGTCGAAGGTGCGGGTGCTCGGACTGACCGCCTTGATCGGCGTGATAATCGCTTTCCTGCGGGATGGTCTGGGCAAGATCGCCGTGCTTGGGCTGGCGATGCGCTACAAAGTGGGGATTGAATGGTCGGTGCTGAATATCGGGACCGGCATGCTGGTGGGAATCAATGTCGGGCTGTCGATGCTTCTTGGCACGTTGGTGGTTTGGGGGTTCGGTCCGACGGTGATTGAACGAGCCGGGATGTTCATCGTGCAGAACAGTGTCGCGGCGCAGTACTGGGATCAGGTGCAGGCGTTGGCGAATGTCGCGCAATTGACTCCCGAGCAAACCGAGTTTCTTCGCCTGCACGGCGGCATGATGCCGCGCTATATCGCCGGGGACCATTATGCGATCGTGATGCTTTGGTTTATGTGGCCCGCTACCGCGCTGATGATTTTTGCCGCGATGACGGCGGTCGCGCTCAAGTGGCGATCGATTGTCACCATGTTCAAAGAACTGCGCGCCCCAAAGACAATCGATCATCAGCAAAGCGATGTTTCTCTCCGTACGATAATAATCATGAGCGCGATCTTCACGTTGCTCTTGGCCTGGATTCAGAACACGCACTTCCAAATGCCGTACTGGCAGACCATCCTTGCGGTCGTCTGTGGACTCCCGCTGATTCTCGTCGGTGTGCGAGTTCTGGGCGAGACGAATAACGGCCCGGTGTCGCTGATGGCGAATACATTGCAGGCAATTTTCCGGGCATTCTCGCCCGCAATCGGGCATAACCTTGTTGCGGCCGGGATGGCCGGGAATATCAATTCGCAGGGAGAGGGATTGATGCAGGTGTTCAAGACCGGCAAGCTGGTCGGTTCTACGCCGAGAATTCTCACCTGGGTGCAGTTCGCTTCGGTGCCGATCGGTGCGGCAGCGGTGGCGATCATGTATCCGATTCTGGTCGCACACTATGGACTGGGCGGCGATGGTCTCGCGGCTCCGACCGGTCTCAAACTGGCCAACATGGCGGTGCTGATGTCTAAAGGAGTCTCGGCATTTCCACCGGGGGCACTGCTGTGGACCGTGATTGCCGCTATTGCCGGTGTGTTTCTGGCCCTCTTCAAAGACAAGTTTGGCTGGAGATGGTTGCCGAGTGCGGCCGGGTTCGGGTTCGCTTTGATTCTACCGGGAACGCTGAATCTTTCGATGGCGATCGGCGCGATCGCAGCGTGGCTCTGGGCGAAATACTGGCCGGAATCGTTCGAGCGGAACTACGTGACCGTGGCATCCGGATTTATCGGCGGCGAGGCGTTGATAGCCGGGCTGATTCTGCCGATTCTGTTCCATTTCGGGATTATCCCGACGCCGTAAGGATGACCAAGGATTGATGGCAGGTTCGCAAGGTGTACCTGCACTGCGACACGAGTGTCAAGCGCGTAAGCGCGCTTGACCTACGGGTCCGCCCCCCAATTTGACAATCCCCCCGCTTTCCCCTACCTTTGGCCGCCGCGATGGAACACGCATGTATGCCGTCAGCCGTCTCTGGCTGACGGCTATAATCGACTCGCTGTCAGGCTGAGACGCCTAACAGCACCTGTAACCGGGGCATTGGTATTAGTTTGTTGAACGGATTATGAATGTACGAACTGAGCAAGATTAGAAATTTCTCGATTATCGCGCATATCGACCATGGGAAATCGACTTTGGCGGACCGGCTGTTGGAGCGGACCAAAACTCTGACCGACCGTCAGATGCACGCCCAGGTGCTCGACTCCATGGACCTCGAACAGGAGCGAGGAATCACGATCAAAGCTCATGCGATCCGACTGGACTATAAGGCCAAAGACGGCAACATGTACCGATTGAATCTGATCGATACGCCGGGACATGTCGATTTCACCTATGAAGTGAGCCGCTCGCTTGCCGCCTGCGACGGGGCAATTCTCGTGGTCGATGCCGCGCAGGGGATTGAAGCGCAGACCTTGTCGAACTTGTACCTTGCTATGGATAACAATCTCGAAATCCTTGCCGTGGTCAACAAAATCGATCTGCCGGCTGCGAACCCGTCCAAAGTCGCCGCCGAGCTCGTCGAGTTGCTTGGTTGCAAACCGGAGGATGTCATCAAGGTTTCGGCCAAGCTGGGGATCGGCATCGAAGAGGTTCTTGAAGCAGTAGTCCGACTCATACCGCCGCCGGTCGGGGATCCCAACGCTCCGCTTCAAGCGATGGTATTCGATTCGACCTTCGACGCCTATCGCGGCGCCAGACCGCTGGTGAAGATATTCAACGGCACGGTGAGAAAGGGGGATAAGATCCGCTTCTTCTCCAACAGCAAGCAGTACGAAGTCGAAGAAGTCGGATTCCTGCGTCTGGAAGCGATTCCGCAGGAAGTGCTGATGGCCGGCGATGTCGGGTATCTGTTTGCCTCGATTCGCGAAGTTGCCGACACCAAGATCGGCGATACTCTCACAACGGTTGTCAATCCCACCAGAGAAGCGGTTCAGGGATTTGTGAATGTCAAACCGATGGTGTTCTCAGGGCTTTACCCGGCGATTGCCGAGGACTTCACGCAACTTCGGGAATCACTCGAGAAACTCAAGTTGAATGATTCGTCGCTCAGTTTTACACCGGAGTCCTCAACCGCGCTCGGATTCGGTTTCCGTGTTGGATTCCTCGGCTTACTGCATATGGAGATTATCACCGAGCGGCTGTCACGCGAATACGGCCAGACAATCATCAACACGGTACCTAACGTCGAATATATCGTTCACAAAACCGACAACTCCACGCAGGTAATCGATAACCCCGCGGAGATGCCGCCGACCGGACAGATTGAGTTTGTGGAGGAGCCGTTTGTTGAGGCACAGGTAATTGTGCCGGCAGAGTACATAGGCGCGATCATGAAACTCGCGACTGAGCGGCGCGGGGAATACAAGACGACAGAATATCTGTCCACTACTCGTGTCAGTCTGACCTACGCCTTTCCGCTCTCTGAGATCATATTCGATTTTTACGACAAACTCAAATCGTCCACGCGCGGGTATGCGTCGTTCGACTACGGTCTGCCGTATTACCGGCGCTCTGATCTCGTGAAACTCGACATCCTGGTTAATGAGGATCCGGTGGATGCCCTCTCGGTGATTATTCACCGCGAGAAAGCGTACCATTGGGGGATGCAGTTAGGCGAGAAGCTGCAGAAGCTTATTCCGCGACAAATGTTCGAAGTGGTTATCCAGGCAGCCATTGGGAGCCGGATTATCAGCCGCTCGACTATCCGCCCGCTTCGGAAGAATGTCACGGCCAAGTGCTACGGCGGCGATATCACGCGCAAACGAAAGCTGCTGGAGCGCCAGAAAGAGGGGAAACGGCGGATGAAGCAGATCGGGTCGGTGGAAATCCCGCAAGAGGCATTTCTCGCGGCGCTGAAGATCGAAAGATAACTTTTCCGCTCATAGAGACGGATCAGACCTATTTTCGACCGATCAGTTCGGCGACGCTAAAACAGCGTGGCCTCCGTTTCAAACGCTTCGCGCACGGTCTCGGCAAAGGACTGCAGCTGTGACTCATCCCAAGCGGCCTTACCATCCCCTACGGTCACACTCGTCATTACCGATTTCTGTCCGGGGAAACAGACGCCTAGTCGCTTCGAAATGTCATTTGCCAGTGAAACCGTGTACGCCAGCCGGTTAGCGGGCGAGGAGCCGGGTCCGGCAAGGCGGTGGTGAAAATGAACCGCCTTGACCAACTGTGAAGGAATATTCCAGCTTGAAAGCAAAAGCGAAGCAATGTCACTGTGATCGAATTCAAGCAAGTCCGCCTCGACTTGACAGAAATCCCGGCCAGAGGTGATGACCTCCTGCACGATCTTCTCAAAGAGATGCGGAGCCCGGGCATATATCACAAGTTTGCCGATATCGTGCAGCAATCCAGCGACATAAGCCGATTCCTTGTCGCCCATTTTGATCGATTCGGCCAACTTGCCCGCGCCTACGGCAGTACACAAGGAATGCCTCCATAGCGTTCGCGATAGGCTCCCTTGGGCCAAGTCTCGGTAAATAATATGAGTCGAAGCCGCGATTGTCACCGTGCGGACGGTGTCGAATCCCAAGACCTGCAGCGCTTCGGAAACCGTGGTGACCGTTCTCAACCTGCCGTAATACGGTGAATTGGAAAGCCTTAGCACCTTCGCCGATAGCGATTGGTCCGAACTGAGGACCCGGGCCAACTCTTTGATATCGGATTCCGTGTCCGATGTCAGTTGAAGCGCTCGTGCCAGGACATCGGGCGCTACTGGAAGGTCGCCTATTGTCCGCACCAGTTGATCCAGCGTCAGACTCTGACTCAACTCAGACTCAGTTTCTCCTTTGGTCATAGCTTCTCCGTATCACTTGTGTCTTACAGGTTTCCCGGCCCAGTCTCAGGAACCGTGTCTGCTTGAGTCGACGAACGGAAGATGCCGAAGGTGTGCTCTGTGGTGCATCAGCGCTTCCAATGGTTCGGTTCGCCTGCCGCACGTAGGTCCCCGCATTTAAGTCAATTCTTCTATTAGTCTAGTTCTAAACGTGCCATAAGGCTACCCCAAAACAACGCCGAATCAAAGCAGAAAATGGTCCTGATGGTCAATTCCGCGCGGATATCTTAATCTGGAGAAGCGGTTATTCCCGGTGCCCAGCGACGGCTTCTGATCAACCCCTCACGTCTTTCGCTCCTTAGTCTTGGCAGCGGGAAAGAGGACATTGTTCAGGATGAGTCGATAACCCGGCGAGTGCTTGAACAGGGCAAGATCTGTCGGCGGATCGTTTATCATATGCTGGTAGTCTTCCGGATCGTGGCCGGCATAAAACGTAAATGTGCCGCGCCCGAGGTTCCCGTGCACATATCGCACTTCATCGAACCCCTCCGGCTGGGCCAGCACGATCACCGATTTCTTCAGCAGCGATTTGCGGAAGCCGGTCACTTGACCCATAAAACCGTTGACCGTATTCACATGATCCTGCACTAACATGGTCGGCACCGGGTCAAGCTTGGCGGAAAACTCGAACAGATAGAAGAAGTCATTCTGCGGCGAAGCGAATTTAACCATCCGATCCGGGTACGTATCGATGTTCGATCGTCGGTAGACCAGCGGATCGAACGATACCTGGAAGTTCTCAAACGCAAAGGTTTTGGTGAAATCAAGCCGCTGCTGGGCATCCGGGTCGACCGGGTCGCCGTCGAATTCCCGAGGCACGATATCCACCCCGTCGGCTGCCAGCGCCATATCCATTGTCTCGGGGGCCGAACACATGGAAAACAGGAACCCACCCCGACGGACATAGTCGTAGATCGTTTTCACAACATCCAGTTTCATGAGCGACACTTTGGAGTACCCCAGCTTCCGCGCCATATCTTCGTTAGTGCGAACTTCCGACTGATACCACAGTTCGTTCCGGAACGCCGAGTAGAACTTGCCGTACTGACCGGTAAAGTCTTCATGATGACAATGCAGCCAGTCGTATTTATCGAGCGCACCTTGCATCACCTGCTCATCCCAGACTACATCGTACGGTATCTCCGCGTAAGTAAGCGCCAGCGTGACGGCGTCATCCCACGGCTCCAGATTCGGCGGAGAATAGACCGCGATTTTCGGGGCTTTTTCAAGCTCCACCCGTTCCATGTTCTCGGCTTCAATCTGACGGTAAATATCGGATACTTGGGCTTCAGTGACCTGCTCGGCAGAGACGCCGAGCAGCAGGCAGAGTTCGGCATTATCCGGCGACGCCTCGATCAGGAACGACCCACCTCGATAGTTGAGCAGCCATTCCGCTTTGTGCCCCTTTTCAAGGGATTTGAAGACCGCACCATACGCCTTCAGATGGTCAGTCTGCTGGTCATCCATTGGGATGAACAGGTTGACCGCGAGGAGGGGGGAGGACAGCAATGTTACTGCAAGAATCAAAACCCACCATAAATGGTGGGGCACCCATCCGGGTCGGCTTGCCCCACCGCTTGCGGTAGGTTCTCGCCTGTTCTGCAGTCTGCCGTTCATCAAGTCCTTAAACACTTCTCCCGCCTTACCGTTCGATACCTATTTCGAGGGTTCCTGCCCCTTATCGACCTTCTTTGGCGCGTCCATAAGCTCTTTTCGGCGTTTCTTGTATTTGTCGAGATACGCTTTGAGGTTTGCCTCCCGCCCTGTCTCTTTGGGCCGGTAGTATTCGGTTCCTACCAATTGATCGGGGAAATACTCCTGGTCGGTGATGCCGTCCTCGAACTCGTGAGCGTACTTGTACCCCTTGCCGTAGTCGAGCGCCTTCATGAGTTTGGTTGGAGCGTTCCGTATCCACAGTGGCACCGGAAGAGAGCCATGCTCCGAGGCATCCCTCATTGCCAGTTCAAACGCCGTATAGATTGAGTTCGATTTCGGAGCGCAGGCCATATATACAACTGCCTCCGCAATTGCCAACTCCCCTTCCGGCGAACCGAGGAAATGATAGGTATCGCGGGCATTCAATGTCAGAGTGAGCGCATATGGATCCGCCAGCCCGATATCCTCGGTCGCGAATCGCACGAGACGCCTGATGATATACATCGGGTCCTCCCCTGAATCGAGCATCCGTGCCAGCCAGTAGAGGGAACCATCCGGATCACCGCCGCGAATTGTCTTGTGAAGAGCGGAAATCAGGTTGTAATGTTCTTCCCCCGCTTTATCGTATTGGAGAATCTGCTTCTGATGGACCTTTTCCAGGTCTTTCACGGTGATTGTCTTGCCGGCGCCGACATACTCCGCCGTTAACTCCAGTAGCATCAGTCCGCGACGGGCATCGCCGTCGGCGGCAGCAGCAATAAAACCAAGGGCGCCGTCGGCCAATGTCAGGTGCATTTTCCCCAACCCCCGCTCGTTGTCCGCAATCGCCCGCTCGATGAGTTTGCTGATATGCTCCGGCGAGAGGCGAGTCAGCACGTACACGCGCATGCGTGACAGAAGCGCGGAGTTGACCTCAAACGACGGGTTTTCCGTAGTCGCGCCGATCAGGACGATATCCCCTTTCTCGACATACGGGAGAAACGCATCCTGCTGTGCTTTGTTAAAGCGGTGGATTTCATCAACGAAAATGTATGTTCGCCGGCCGATCGCTTGGTAATATGCTCCCGCCTTTGATATGATCTCCTTTATCTCTTTGATACTGGAAGAGACAGCCGAAAACGGCACAAACTGGCCATGCGTGGAGCGAGCGATCAACTCTGCTAAGGTTGTTTTCCCTGACCCGGGGGGACCCCAAAAGACTAATGAGCCGACCTTGTCGGATTCGATTGCCTTCCGAAGCGGCATTCCAGGACCGATGATTTTCTCCTGTCCGACGAACTCATCGAAGTTGACTGGACGAATACGGTCCGCAAGAGGGCGGATAGATTCGTCGTCGCCTGTGCTGTCTTTGGGTTTGTCGGCTCTGAACAGGTCCATAGAAGATAAGATACGCTAGCTGTCTGAAGGGGACAATCACAAAGGCTAAGGGGTTCGGTTCACTTGATCAACCGCCGAGTGATCTCATCCGCCAGCAATATCCCTTCGTCGGAGAGCCGCACCACGCCATCCTCCTCCACCACGTGCCCGGAATTGCGCAACAGATCGTAATTCCGCTCGTTCAGCTGCGATTCCAACGTTTGCCCAAACCGCGACGCAAACTGATGGCGGTCAATCCCCCTGGCCATCCTCAGCCCCAGCATGATCGCTTCCACCATCCGGTTTTCTATTCCGGAGTCATCAAACGTCAGGGGCCGGATGCCGGACCTCAGGGATGCAATGTACTCGGTCACACTCGCCACGTTTGCGTACCGTTTCCCACCCATGAAGGAATGCGCCGACGGGCCCAACCCCAGATAATCCCGTCCTTCCCAATAGCCGAGATTGTGCCTACACTCGAACCCAGGCTTGGCTAGCGAAGACACTTCGTATCTCTGATAGCCTGCTTCCGTGAGTCGCTCGACGCCGCCCCGATACATGGCCATCGAACTCTCCTGATTCGGTATGACAAGCGCGCCCGTCTCGACTCTATGTGCTAAAGGCGTCCCTTGCTCAACAGTGAGTTGATAGAACGAAATATGCGGCGGATCTAGATCGACAATTTCATCGATATCTCGCGACAGCATCTTCATGGACTGCCCCGGTAGCCCGAAAATCAGATCCACCCCGAAATTCGAGTACCCAAGGGCGTTGGCGTAGTAGACCGCTCGGTAGCTGTCGTCCGGATTGTGTTTCCGATTGAGCAGTTTGAGCAGCTTAAGATTGAACGATTGTATCCCAAACAGCGGTCGGTTGACTCCCAACTCCTTGAAGACCGTCAAGTTCTCGAGTGTCACCGACTCAGGGTTGGTTTCTATTGAAAACTCGATCCCCGGCGGTACGACAAACAGTCTTCGGACCAGTGACAGCCATTCGGCCAGAAAATCAGAATTGGTCAGCGATGGTGTTCCACCGCCGACAAAGATCGTGCTGATCTCATGATCGGAACCGGCATATTCCTGTGCGCACAGCTCTGTTTCAATTCGGAGTGCATCATAGAATTGCTTTTCAAGACCAGAGTCAAACAGCTCTTTGTAGAAATCGCAATACGAACAATTATTGCGGCAGAAGGGGAAGTGGAGGTACAGCCCGAACGGCATGGTCAGAGAGCCATACCGATACGATCCCATCGGGTATGCGACGGGAAATTGTATATCCCGTACCCGAGCCACTGGATCGCATCGATCACGTATGGGAACCCCCAGCCGGGAGCGCCTTTGTCAGGCTCCCATGACCAGTACACAAACACCGCCTTACCGAGAATGTTGTCGCTCGGCACCGTGCCCCAGAACCGGCTATCGCGGCTGTCGTCCCGGTTGTCGCCGAGTACGAAATACTCGGTTGCTGGGACGGTAAACGGTCCGAAATTGTCCCGGAACGACAGGTCCCCCGGCAGAATTTTCTGGTCGGTGAACTTGGTTCCTTCCGGAACGGGTGCGACCTGACCGTCGACATACAGAATCTTGTCGGCGATCTGGACTGTCTGACCCGGCAACGCCACCACCCGCTTGATGAAGTCCTTGTCCGGATTATTCGGGTACTTGAAGACGATGATATCTCCAAGCTGAGGCGTTTTGCCGCCGTACTTGTACGCCAGCTTGTTCACGAAAATGTAGTCTCCTTCGAGCAAACTGTCGGCCATAGAGCCGGAGTTGACCCGAAATGCAGAGACCACGAACAGCCGGAGCAACAGTGCGGCGACCACGGCGATGACCGCGGTTTCCAGATACTCGCGCCAGAGCGGTTTCTTCTGTTTCTGGTTAAGAAACGTCCGAGCCGCCTTTTGGCTCTCGATCTGCTTGTGTTCCTGGATAAGGAAATCCTGATCCATACGTATTACAGATTATCGGCTTATCCCCCAGCTTCTTTAGGGGGTGTGGACGACTTGAAGATACCGGCTTGTAGCGCGCGCAACAATTACTTGGTTGCAGCTACCGGACATTCTTTTTGACTACTGGAACCAAGAGTGATACTTTTCGCCCATGTCCGAACCGCTCGACCGAACAGTTCTCGCTATCGACTACGGTTCCCGCCGTATCGGTCTGGCCAAGAGCGATCCAACCGGCCTGATCGCCTCGCCGATCGGCACGCTGGAAGTAAAGTCCAGACGCGAAGCGCTGGTTCGGCTACAGAAAGTGATTGAAGAGATGACTCCTTCCGCCGTTGTGGTCGGCTACCCGCTCCTGGCGTCCGGAGACAAGAGCGACAAATGCTTCGAGATTGACCGGTTCATCGCCCAATTGGCGCAGCGCTACCCAGGACCGATTCACCGTGTCGATGAAGCTCACAGTTCCGTCGAAGCTCACCGAATCATTCACGCTCACGGCAAAAGGGTTGGACGTCAGAAGAAGCGGATTGATAAATTGGCCGCCGTGATCATCCTGCAACGATACCTCGATGAAGCAAGTACCCGGTAAGACCGATATCAAATGGTGGGAGTATCCCTGGTACGGGTTCGTGACCCTTTTCCTGCTGGTCGTGGGATTGGTCCTCGTGCTCGGTGGGGTAATAGTTGGGATGTTCAACCTCTTTCGGAAGCCGGTTGCATCATGGCGGTTTGTGCTGGCCTTGCTGGTGGTAGTGTTGGTGAGCGGATCAGCATATGTGTATTTCCTGTATGCCAGTCCCGTCAATATCGGAAACAGAACTGTCCCGCTCACGATCAATGCTGGGGATCGCTTTCAAACGATCAGCCACAGGCTGTACAGCGAGGGAGTGATTCGCTCCGATCGATTGCTCAACGCCCTCGCCAAGTGGACGGAGGTCGACCGGAAGCTCATTCCGGGAGAATACTCCTTTACCGGACGAAATTCTGTTCGCTCGGTACTATCCAAGCTTCGGAATGCCGAAGGGGCCCAAGTGAGAGTGACTATTGTCGAGGGTGCCCCGATCTGGCGGGTAGCATCGATATTGGCACAGCAGTTGAAGGCCGACTCAGCTCAGTTTATGGCTCTTGCCCAGGACAAACGGTTTCTTGACAGCCTGGGGGTGCCGTCGCTGGAAGGATATCTCTTTCCTGAAACATACTTTCTCGCCCCCGGCACGGATGCCAAAACAGCGGCCGAAAAGATGGTGCAAATGTTCATGCTGAAAACGCATGATCTCTGGGCAGGTTCGGCCGGCTACCCGATGACACGGGACCAGATTGTCACTCTGGCCTCCATCGTGCAGGCTGAATCAAAGCGACCCGAGGAAAACGGGATTATTGCGTCAGTATATGTCAATCGACTTCGTATCGGGATGACTCTGGACGCCGATCCAACCGTCATCTACGGACTGGGTGGACTTGACCGCCCGCTTTCCAGAAACGACCTTGACCGGGTTACGCCCTACAATACTTACCGAGTAGCCGGTCTTCCGCCGACGCCGATTAACTCGCCCGGCCTGGCCGCGCTTGAGGCAGCAGCCAGCCCCGATTCTACCGGCTATCTTTTCTTCGTGGCTGACGGTACCGGCGCCCACATCTTCTCACACACTAACGACGAGCACAATATGGCTCGTCGTCATGTCAAGATCATGGAACGGGTGCAGTAAGGTCAGTTCTCGACCGGCTCTTCCTGCATTGAGACGCCTGCCTCCTCGACCGCCCTGGCCAGACTGTATTTCTTTACTTTGCGCCAAAGAGTAGTCCGACCGATCCCCAGTTCTTCAGCCGTTCGCGTGAAGTTCCAGCGGTTGCGGGTCAGGGTCTTGAGAATAAGCGTTCGCTGTTCGTTGTCGAGCAACCCCCCTTTGATAATCAACGTGCCGGCGGCGTCACCGATCATCTCCAGGGGAACTGATTTTGCGCCTGCGATAAAGACGATATCCTCAGCCTCGATCTGATTGCCGAGGCAGAGCGCGCCTCCCCGCTTGAGCGTGTTTTCCAGTTCGCGGACATTCCCAGGCCAGTGATACGACAGTAGTTTCTCGATAGCCTGACGCGTGATTTGTCGCGGCGTCGAATCGGTATCGTGAGCGATCTTGCGCAGGAAATACTCAGTCAGCATCTCGATATCCTCGGCGCGATCGACCAGCGGCGGCAGATACAGCGGGATAACATTAAGGCGATAGTAGAGATCTTCCCGAAACATTCCTTCGGTCGCCATCTCCTTCAGATCCCGATTGGTCGCGGCAATCACTCGGACATTCACTTTCTTCGAAGTCAATCCCCCAACCTGTCGTATTTCGGAGTCCTGCAGGAAGCGAAGCAGTTTGGCTTGAGTCGCCGGTGGCATGTTGGACACTTCGTCCAGGAACAGCGTGCCGCCGTCCGCTTCTTCGAATAGCCCTTTCTTGGCCTGTACAGCCGAAGTAAAGGAACCTCGCGTGTGACCGAATAACTCCGACTCCAGCAACGCCTCCGGTATGGCATTGCAGTCGACAGCCACGAAGTTGCCGTTACGCCGATTGGAGTGATGATGGATGGCGCGAGCGAACAGTTCTTTGCCGGTACCGGACGGCCCGGTAATGAGAACGGTGATGTCGGTGGGGGCAATCCGCCGGGCTGAATCTTTGAGCTGCATTATCGGTTTGGAGATTCCCACGATATTGTCAAAGCCGTACGACATGGCGACTTGCTGGCGAAGGACTGTCAGCTCCTGCTTCATCATCTTGCGCTCCACCGCTTTCTGCACTTTGACGAGCAACTGCTGGTTGGAAAACGGCTTAGTGACGTAATCACCGGCGCCCGACTGAATAGCTTCGACGGCATTTTCAATCGAACCGTAGGCGGTCATCAGTATGATTTCGGTTTCAAGCGATGTTTGACTGATATGGCGAATCAAGTCAAGGCCGGAATCAGGACCGATCCGGAGATCGGTCAGGACGACGTCGACGTTTGCGCGCTGGAGTACGCTCATGGCATCTTTGACGGAGTTGGCCTCCAGAGTTCGGTACTGCTGATGCTGCAGCACCGTTGCAATACAACTGCAGGCGGCAGCCTCATCGTCCACGATGAGAATCGTAAAATCGCGGTTACCGCGCATCTGAGAAGTCTGTGATATCATGGTCTGTCTCTATGCAATCAGGGTTACGGTCGTTTCGGTTTGTGAAAAGTCCTGCGACGTTCGGTGCTCCAGTGGTACGTGCATCGCGTCAGCCAGACGGTCGCAGTATTCCCGCCACTCGATATAAGCGGCTTCGTCAAGCGGGCGGCCACAATCGGTGACGAAGATGATCGTGGTTCCGGCACCTTCGCGGTGTCGAGCCGTTACTACCGTTTTCGAGTTGGCGCCGGCTCCGCAATGCGTACTCAGAATACTCTCGTATAAGAACTGGAGAGCCTTGCGGGGAATCTCGATCCGGACAGGCGAGACCAAGTCTTCTCTTAGGGTGATGTTATGACAGGCGTGTCCCACCATCCGAGATTCAATGGCTTTGCGAAGACTGGTGATCGGATCAATTGTTTCCGGCGCGAACTTGGAGTATTCGGCCAGTAACTGATGCCGGCAGAGATCGTGATCAAGCTCGGCGGATTCATCGATGATGATTCGCAGCATTTCGGTTACCGGGTGCCCCGGTTCTTGATCGAGAGCAGTCTGCAGGAACCGCGCGGCAGCCGTGATCCCGGCTGTCTTGTGCCGCATGCTTTGCAGGAATCCGGCACCGACCTGGGGACTTGTAGTTTTCCCTTTGCTCACGGCAGGAGTCACCGAAATGACTGTAACGTCGAGACCGCTGAGACTGCGATTTTCCATCGACAGGCGCCCCCGGCCGACGTGGCGCATCAAATGCTGCTTAATGCGGGAGAATTCTTCGCCTACAGGCTCGATGCCGCAAGGAGCAAGCAGCGCTTGCGCGCTCTGGTTCAGGGCGAGAAGTCGGCCTGTTGACCGACCGACTACAATTGTCGGTTCGGTTTTCGCCAAGCGATCGGTTAGCCAACCTGTAAGTGGCTCAAGGTTCTTCTGGGCCGCGCGAAACATCTGAACGATCGTGCTAAAGTGATGGTCGTGCCCGGCTCGCAGCTCCGGTAACTCGGCGCCGATCATACCCAGGACCAAAGGGCCTCGAGTGGTGACGCCGAAGCGCGCGGTGCGTATCGTTCTGGTTTTTCGTCCGAGATCGTCGGAAAGGTGCTGGCGGTGCGAGAACACGGCATCCTCTCCCGCCTGAAAGATCGACTCGATGTGGTCAAGGGGAACGATCTCGACATTCTCAGGATGAACGTAGGTGTTGTTTTCAACAAGAAAGATGAGAGTGTTGGGGGCTGCAAAGCGGTCCAGCAATTCTCTTTCCCTGTCACACAGGCGGCCCCGCAGAGCGATACCTGCCAGCAGCGTCAGCATACTCGCATTCGCCTCAGGCGCTGTTGATGCGCAAGCGGAAGTCATGACCTGACGAGGTGTGGTCGGCGATTCAATTTGAAACTGGCCCGGTTTCATTGTTCCTCACTGTTTCAGAATGACACATTCACTAATAGTGTCGGAACGCCGCACCATTACTTTAGTCCCTTGGCGGCACAAACTTAGCGGACATTTCGAGTCATGGCGTTTTTTGCCTTGACGCTTCGGCAGTATGTAGGTATGATGGCCTATGCCACTATCAATGCAGCATGTCGAGCACATTGCACGACTAGCGAAGTTGAATCTGACTCCGGAAGAGACCAAGAAGTTCACGATAGAATTGACGGTCGTGCTGGACTACATCGATCAACTCAAGACGGTCGGAACTGAGGAAATTGCGAAGCCGGATCGAATCGAAGCTCGCGACAGCCGGCTCCGAGACGATTCTGTGAAACCATCGCTGCCCGCAGACGCAGTCTTGGGCCAGGCTCCTCGTCATACCAAGGAGTTCATACTCGTGCCAAAGGTTCTTGGGTAATGGCTGTTCAAGTAACAGCGGTGATTCCCGCACGACTCGGATCGAAGCGGTTTCCCGGCAAGGTACTCTATCCCTACCGAGGCAAACCGCTTCTCTATTACGTCTGGAACGATGTTCGCCGTTCAAGGCGAATTGACCGACTGATCGTGGCGACCGATAGCGCCGAGGTCTCGCGAGTGGCGGAAGGTTTCGGCGCAGAAGTCTACCGGTCTACCAGGCCGCATGCAACCGGCTCAGATCGGGTAGCGGAAGTGGCAGCCCGAGTGGGCGGAGAGGTATTTCTCAATATCCAGGCCGACAATTTCGGACTCACCGGACGGCTTCTTGACCGCATGATAGCGGCGTTTGTTCGTGAGCGCGGCGCAGAGTACGGGACGATGGCCACACGAATCAATGCGGACGGTGATCTGTTTAATCCGAATGTGGTAAAGGTTGTCATATCGCAGAGCGGCACCGCTCTTTGGTTCTCCCGGTACCCCATTCCGTTTTTGCAGCGCTCGAGAGCGATGCGCCGAACGGCCCAGTTTGCCTATCGGAAACACATCGGCGTGTATCTATTTCGCCGCTCAGGTCTCAAGGCGTTTGGGCGCTGGCGGCGATCGCCGTTGGAAAAGGCAGAGTCGCTGGAGCAACTACGGATTCTCGAACACGGTGCGCGCATGAGAGTGTTTGATGTTCCTCTCAAGACGGTCTCGGTAGACAGCCCCGCTGACATTGAAAAGTTGGATCGTATATACAGACAGGGGTAGCTATGTCCGACATGAAGTCGACCAAATACATATTCGTAACCGGCGGCGTGGTATCATCGCTGGGCAAAGGGATCGCGGCGTCGTCACTGGCGTTTCTCCTGAAGCAACGCGGCCTGAAAGTGCGGACGATCAAGTTCGATCCGTACCTGAATGTCGATCCGGGAACCATGAACCCGTTTCAACACGGCGAGGTATTTGTGCTTGACGACGGCTCCGAGACCGATCTGGATTTGGGGCACTATGAGCGGTTTATCGACGAATCGCTGGACAAAGCGAATAATGTCACCACCGGTCAGATCTATAACACGGTCATTACTCGGGAACGACGGGGCGACTATCTGGGGGCTACGGTGCAGGTCATCCCGCACATTACCGAGGAGATCAAGAATCGCGTTCGCCAGCGCAAGCGGAACGGGGAGCAGCCGGACGTGGTGATCTCTGAAATCGGCGGCACGGTCGGCGATATCGAATCACTGCCGTTTCTCGAGGCCATTCGCCAGATTGGGATGGAAGAAGGATTCGGCAATGTCATGTATATCCACGTGACGCTCGTGCCGCACATTGCCAGCGCGGGTGAGTTCAAAACGAAACCGACTCAGCACTCGGTCAAAGAGCTCCGCGAAATCGGGATTCAACCCCACGTTCTGCTTTGTCGTTCGGCCAAGCCTCTTAATGAATCGCTGCGACAAAAGATCAGCTTGTTCTGTTCGGTGCCGCCGCGCGCGGTAATCGGCGCGGAAGATGTTCCTACGATCTACGAAGTGCCGCTTCGGTTTCACGAACAGCATCTCGACGATATAGTGAGCGAGCATTTCGGCTGGAGGCTACCGGAACCGGACCTGACGCAATGGGAAGAGATGGTCAATCGCGTCAAAAACCCTAAGCGCCGGATCAAGATTGGCATCTGCGGAAAGTACGTGAACCTGAAAGACGCGTACAAGTCGATCATTGAGTCTTTTGTTCACGCCGGAGTCACCAGCGATGCGGAAGTCAATCTCATTTGGATCAGTTCAGAAGATATCAAGATGGGGGGAGCCGGGAAGTTCCTGTTTGACGTTGATGGTTTGCTTATTCCGGGCGGGTTCGGTGAGCGCGGGGTGGAGGGAAAGATTGAGGCGATACGCTATGTTCGGGAGCGCGGCATTCCGTTTTTCGGCATCTGTCTTGGGATGCAGTGCGCCGTTATCGAGTATGCCAGGAACGTATGCGGTCTTGAAGACGCCCACAGCTTTGAGTTCTACCGAGACCTCAAGCACCCGGTGATTCACCTGATGGCGGATCAGGAAGGGGTAACCGAACTCGGCGGCACCATGCGGTTAGGGGCGTACCCGTGCGTTTTGTCCGACGGCAGCCGCTCTCAGGAGGCATACGGCAGCAACCAGATTTCGGAGCGGCATCGCCACCGGTATGAACTGAACAACGCTTATCGCCAAATGCTGGAGGACAAAGGGCTTCTCATGGCCGGCGTCTCGCCGGACGGGAAGTTGGTGGAAATAATAGAAGCTCCCGATCATCCGTGGTTTGTCGGGGTGCAATTTCATCCGGAACTCAAGTCCAGACCGCTGCGCCCACATCCGCTGTTCCGGGAATTCGTACGAGCATCGGTGAGCTATCATGAACGAAAGCTGGGCGGCACGATGAGCGAGCAGCCACGCACCGAGGATGTGAACGAGTCGGTTCAGTAACTGTCAGATTTCACACTGGTTCTGTGGCCGGTACCGTAGATGGCCAGCGCACCATACCAGTGCGTCCAGTTGAGATGGCTGGAAATCCCCTCTACTCTGACCGACCCACAGACAAGCCACTTCCTCCATCCCGTTGCCTTCCAGGCGATTCGTCTGTTTACTATAGCATTTGACAATGCCTGACGTATCCTGTATCCTGAGCGCCGATAGTTCGGACTAATCGGAAGAAAACGTTGAGAATATACTGCATACTAGCCATCCTGGTCCCGTTCTCCTGGTGGTCGATTCCGCATCCCGCGCGAGGACAGGAACCTATCGCACAGGATTCTACACTGGCTGAATCTCAGACACCCGGGTATGATCGTCCCGTAGACCCCAATCTGTACTTGATCAGACCGGGCGAAGTATTGACAGTTACTCTTTTGAAAACGAATCTGCCGACTTTGAGACTTGCCGTCAATGCGGAGGGGAAGCTTGTACACGCAATGCTCGGTATTTACGACCTGCGCGGCATGACCCTTACTCAGGTCCGTCAGAGACTCCTGGAGCCGCTTGCGCGCCAGTACAACGCCAAGGAGATCGATATTTCGATTGGTTCACCTACTATGGTCACGATTACGGTACTTGGCGCTGTAGGAAAGCCCGGATCGTATAAAGGATGGACGTCGCAGCGGGTATCGGACATGATCTTGGCGGCCGGTGGTTTAACATCTGACGGTTCGTCACGGCGGATTCTCTTCTCCGGTGGGCCGGTTCCTATTCCCGTAGACTTGGATCGTGCGACGTATCTTGGACAGGATTCGTTGAACCCTCGGTTGTATGCGGGCTACCGTATTGAAGTGCCGTACCGGTCGAATAGTCGAGTGCAGGTCGTGGGAGAAGTTCAGAGGCCGCGCGAGATCGAACTGCTGCCGGGAGATAGTGTCGCATCGCTGTTGAAGATGGCTGGAGGGGTGGGTCGATCGGTTGCAGAACCGGTCATTGAACTGGTTGGGCGACCGGGGAAGATGCTCACCGGAGGCGACGTTGTGTCGGGCGGTGAAATAATAGGCGTGCGGGACGCCCGAATCGGCGCGAGCCTGCCGATTATCGTAATGGGAGAGGTCAATACGCCCGGACAGTATTCGGTGCAAGCCGGCATGAACCTTGCGCAGGCCATTCAAAAGGCAGGCGGAACTACGGCCGGGGCCAATCTGTCCCGCGTAACCGTTTTTCGTCAGGCAGAAACGGAAGTATGGAGCAAAGCTGAACAACTAAGGTACGCGATCGATGGGTTGACGAATAATACCGATATGATGTCCTTTGCGCTCCGGGCGGGTGATTCCGTGGTTGTTCCGCGTGTCCTGGGATTTGTGAAAGTTAGCGGACTGGTTGTTCATGCCACCGCTGTTCCGTATGCTTCCGGCAAGACGGCCGGTTACTACATTAACGCTGCCGGCGGATTTCTTCCTAAAGCAGATCGTTCCGGAGTGAACCTGATCAATCGAATAACCAATCTGTCTTCGCGAGTTGACATCTCTGCCCAAGTTCAGGATGGAGATGAAATAACCGTAGTTCCTCTCGAGGCCAAACCGTGACCGAACTCGCCGGCAACAATCTTTGGATGGCTCTCGAAGCGCTGGCCAAACATCGCGGCGCGGTCTTCGCACTTGTGCTCGTAGTAACCGTGGCAGCCGTGGTTGTCTCCTTACTGCTCCCCTCATGGTATGAAGCGGAGGCCGTATTGCTGCCGCCAAAGGACGTTTCCGCGAGCCTTGATCAGATATCCAAGCTCTCGGAAGTGATGTCGGTAACCGGCGGATTGAATCTTCCGGTGATGGTGACGCCATCCGATGTCTATGCCCGGATTCTCCGAAGTCAGCGCGTGACCGACCGGATGATCGAAAAGTTCAACCTCAAATCGCGGTATGCAACGTCCACCTGGGCAGACACCTACGCGGAGTATGCCACGCACACCAAGTTCAGCGTGACGGAAGAAGGACTGGTCTCCGTAAAAGTTGAGGATCGGGAGCAACAGGTTGCGGCCGACATGGCCAACGCCGTTGTAGATGAGCTGAATTCAGTGAATCAGGAAATCGTATCCGGTCGGGCACGGCGGAATCGCCAGTTCATTGAAGCCAGACTGGCGGAGGTGAAGGCCAAGCTGGATACGACACGCACGGCTCTTGAGGAGTTTCAGAAGGCGCACCGAACCGTAGACTTCGATGCCCAGACAAAACTGGCAATAGATCAGGCGACCGAACTGAAGGTTGCGCTGGCCCGGGTGGATCTGGAGATCACGATGGGAGAGCAAACCCTGGGGAAGGATAACCCAGAACTCATTGAGAAGAAGCAGCGGCGCGAAGCTATTCACCAGCAATTGCGGCAGCTTGAAACCGGTGGCAACGACACCAGCTACTTTTCGTTGCCGGTATCCTCGATTCCCGGACTCAAGGGTGAGTACGAAATGCTGTTTGGCCGTGTCAGGGTAACCGAATCGATATACAACATGTTGCTGGAGCAGGTGGAAAGAGCGCGTATCCAGGAGGAAGAGCAATCGCCGACGATCTCGATTCTCGACCGGGCTAGGGCTCCGGAAATCCGAAGCCGACCGAAGCGTACGATGATAGTCGGTGTCGCGTTTGCGATCTCGCTGATTGCGGCCCTGCTGCTGGCGGCAATTCTAGAGTACTTGGATAGGATGCGAACCCGGAGGCCGGAGGACTATAAGCGCGCCCGGTATGTCATCGGTGCGTTTCTGGGGTGGCTGCCGGGTGTCAGGCGGGATCGGACCGACCGCGCCTGATTCCTGGTTCATTCATTGTTTCGAGAGGATTTGGTATGTCTACGTCAGTGATTTCTCCCTCAGCCAGAATAGGCGCCGGCAGCAGGTGCGGCGAATTCTGCGTCGTCGGCGATAACGTCGCGATCGGCGCCGGATGCGCAATCGGGCATCACGTCGTCATCCACGATGGTACGAGGATCGGCGATAATGTTCGCATCGACGACGGTACCGTGATCGGCAAACGGCCAATGCGGGCGGCCAACAGCGCCGTGACCTCGGACAAGGAAGTTCCAGCGGCGAACATCGGGAGCAACTGTATTATCGGCGCTCACGTCGTGATCTATCGCGGTTGCACCCTTGGGACGAAAGTGCTCGTGGCGGACTTATCTACTATTCGCGAGAACGTCACGGTTGGCGATTTCACGATTGTCGGGCGGGGCGTGGCGATAGAAAACTTCTGTACTATTGGCCGCTATGTGAAGCTGGAAACCAATGTGTATATCACCGCTTATTCGGAAATAGCCGATCGCGTGTTTGTGGCCCCATGCGTGGCAACCTCGAATGACAATTACATCGGTCGATCGGAAGACCGGTTCAAGCATTTCAAAGGGGTGACAGTCAAGCGGGGCGGGAGAATCGGCGTGAACGCTACCGTACTTCCGGGTATAACGATAGGCAGTGACTCATTGGTGGCAGCCGGAGCGCTCGTCACCAGAGACACGCCGGACAAAAAGATCGTGGCCGGAGTGCCGGCCAAAGTATTCCGGGATGTTCCGGAGGATCAACTGTTGGATAATCAAGGTTGGAAGGAGTAGTTGACATCCATGGCCGTACCGCTTTTAGATCTGACTCGTCAATACGCATATCTGAAACCTGAACTTGATAAAGCCGTGTTAGCCGTTCTGACTCACGGGAAATTTATTCTGGGGCCTGAAGTGACCCGCTTTGAGAATGAAACGGCGGCCTACTGCAAAACGAAGTATGCGCTGGGCGTGGCGTCGGGCACTGATGCTCTGCTGATCGCTCTGCACGCATGCGGCGTTGGTCCCGGCGACGAAGTCATCACTTCCAATTTCTCGTTTTTTGCCAGCGCCGGAGTGGTCAACCGTCTCGGCGCAACGCCGGTGTTTGTTGATATTGACCCAGCCAGTTTCAACATTGATCCGTCGGCAATTGAGGCCGCCATCACGCCGAAGACGAAAGCCATTATGCCGGTGCATCTGTTCGGGCAAATGGCGGATATGGATCCGATCATGGCGATTGCCCGCAAGCATAAAGTGCGAGTCGTAGAGGATGCGGCGCAGTCGATTGGGTCCGAATACAAAGGGCGACCGGCGGGATCCATCGGCGACCTTGGCTGCTTCTCGTTTTTCCCTTCAAAAAACCTGGGTGCCGGCGGGGACGGCGGGCTGATTACTACTGACGACGAAGGACTGTACAATCTCTGCAAGATTCTTCGCGAACATGGTCAGCAGCCGCAGTACTATCATCGCATTGTGGGCTACAATTCGAGACTGGATACGCTTCAGGCGGCCATACTGGCGGTGAAATTGCCTCATCTCCGAAAATGGTCCGAAAAGCGCATTGCGCATGCCGACCGGTACGACCGCGAGTTTGCCGGGGTAAAGGGTCTTACCACCCCGACGCGAATGCCGTACACTACGTTTCACATCTACAATCAGTACACGCTGGCGTCGCCCAAGCGTGATGCCACTGTGGCTGGCCTGAGACAGGCCGGAATCGGCTGTGCCATTTATTATCCGGTGCCGTTTCACAAGCAGGACTGCTTTGCCTATCTCGGGTACAAATCGGGGCAGTTCCCGCATTCAACCAAGGCTGGCGCCGAGGTGTTCTCAATACCGGTGTATCCGGAAATGACCGATGCCGAGCAGACTGAGGTGATAGCGGTGGTCAAGGGGCTGTGCTCTTAGGGATTCTCCCCGGTAGCACTGACTAATCGCAGCACGGACGCAGCGGGAATTGGAGGGCGGTCATGACGCAACAAATCCTCCGTTACTGAGGTAGACGATGTCAGATCGAAAACTCAGGGCTATCGTCGGAGTCACGATCATTCTCGGCATTTCCAAGGTTTTGGGTATGGGTCGGGAAATGGTGATTGCCGACCGATTCGGTACTTCCGTTGACTATGATCTGTATCTTATCGCGGTTATGCTGCCCGCGCTGGCGTATGGCATAATCAACTTTGCGTCCTTCTATCTGCTTGTCCCCTACCTGACCAAGACCATGCCTGTAGCGGAATCTTCCGGCGAGAACGAGCGGTGGCGCCATATCTGGACTCTTTTCAATGTTGCCGCACTAATCGCCGCAGGTCTTGCAATCGCTATCTCGCTGGTCGCACCAGTGCTGGTGCGCGTGTGGACAGGTGATATATCCTCAGGGCAGTATGATCGAGTCGTGCTCTACGCTCGCGCTACGTCGGTCATAGTCGTGCTCGGCACAATGGAGGCTTTCTTTCGGGCGATTCTGAACACCCGCAAGCTGTTTGCTTATCCGTCCGGGGGACCTATCATCGAAAACCTGCTGGCCATTCTCATAATCGTCTCCCTGAGCCGGACAATGTCGGTCGGTGCAATAGTGTGTGGCGTGATCGGCGGCCTGCTGGCACAGAACATATATCTGGCTGCACGTTTGCGGGCGCTGGGTTTCTTCAAATGCTACACCTTCAGTTTCAGGCATGCCGGCGCGTTGGTACTGGTACCGACTGCCGCCCTGCTCGTCGTCATTGAATTGCTCAACCGTTCCTACTTTCTCGTCGATCGATACGTGGCGCCGCAGTTTGGCGCGGGCGTGATTTCAGCGCTAAACTACGGCCAGGTACTGGTGCAACTCCCGGACGCGATCGTGGGATTCGCCATTGCATCGGTCGTTTTCCCTCATTTCTCGGAAGCGCAAGCGACGGGAGATAATGAACAGTT
>Ga0315276_10000404_pt1 | contig 36854 bp, 32 predicted proteins | sample YL17G05_0_MG_FD_204542 | JGI IMG/M metagenome (GOLD analysis project Ga0315276, IMG submission 204542) | Sediment microbial communities from Yellowstone Lake, YNP, Wyoming, USA - YL17G05_0 | ecosystem: Environmental > Aquatic > Freshwater > Lake > Sediment | place: USA: Wyoming | collected...
CTCTCCGGCGGTTATGTGCCGGTAGGCGCAATTTGTTACCGGCGCGAGATATATGACAAGGTATTCACAGACATGGAGCATTGTGTCGTCCATTCAAACACCTTCGGCAGAAATGTCCTCGCGATGACGGCGGGGCTTGCGGCGATCGACGTGATTGAAAGAGAGGGGCTCGTACAGAATGCGGCGAACATGGGACAAAAGATTGTCAATGGTTTGCGCGAGATGACGTCTCGTTACGAGATGTTGCGCGAGGTGCGCGGGTTGGGACTCATGATCGGCATTGAATTTGGCAAGCCGCAGTCGCTGGCACTCAAGGCCGGCTGGAACATCGTTCACACAGTGAACAAGGGACTCTTCGGGCAGATGGTGGTTGTGCCGCTGATGTCCGATCACCGAATTCTCACGCAGGTTGCCGGACACAATGTTGATATTGTTAAACTCCTTCCGCCGCTCATCATTAATGATGCGCATGTCGAGCGTTTCCTTTCCGCATTCGATACTGTGATGAAGGAGTGCCATCGTTTCCCCGGCAACGCATGGTCGGTTGGAAAGAAACTTGCCGCAGAGGCGCTGAAGGCAAGGCAGGCGGTATGAATACTCTCCCCTTTATAAGGGGGAATTTAGCCCCCCTTTGAAAAAGGGGGGTGTGGGGGGATTTAACTCTTCTATATGCTTCCCTATAACGGAAGATTGAAAACATTCTCCAGAGACCTAAGGAGAAATATGACAGATGCTGAAAATCTCCTTTGGTCGAAAATACGGGGGAAGCAACTCAAGGGGCTTCAATTTTATCGGCAGAAAATTATTGGAAACTATATTGTTGATTTCTTTTGTCCAAAAGTAAAACTTGTCATCGAACTTGATGGCGGTCAGCATTATGATGAGGAAGAAAAAAGGAAAGACAAGATCAGAGATAATTATATAAAAAGCATTGGCGCAAAGGTTCTCAGATTCTCTGATAGGGAAGTGTTTGAAAATATTAGTGGAGTTTTGGAAAAGATAGAGGAGTTTATCTAATTTATAAAATCCCCCTCAATCCCCCTTTTTCAAAGGGGGAGGCGGGTGGTTGGTCCTTTGTCAAAGGGGGAGGCGGGTGGTTGGTCCTTTGTCAAAGGGGGAGGTGGGTGGTTGGTCCTTTGTCAAAGGGGGAGGCGGGACATCGAAACAATCCCTTTTTCAAAAGGCGGGGATCATCTAAATACCCCCCTTTGAAAAAGGGGGGTGCGGGGGGATTTGAAAACACATGCGCACTCGATTTTTTACCTGGCTTGGCAAATGGATTCCGCGACACCCGTGGAAGATTGTCGTCGTCGCTCTTTTGTTGACGGCGGCGTCTGCGTATCTTGCGATAACGAAGCTTTCGCTGGACGCCGATCAGGACAACCTCATATCTGAAAAACTCGCCTATCACAAACGCTACAAAGATTTTTTGCGGGAGTTCGGCGATCAGGAATATTTGTATCTGGTTATTGAAGCCAACGGCGATCTTTCGCGCGCAAAGGCCTTTGTGCGAGCCGCGGCGGAGCGCCTTGCCCGGCTGCCTGATATTCGCGAAGTGACCTACAAAATAGACAATCCAGCCCTTGAAAAGAGTTTTTTGCTCCTGCTCACGCAAGATGAGCTCAAGTCGCTATCTGATATGGTGGGCGGCGGCGCCTTTTCCATCCAGCGGTTTGCCGCCCTCTCAGGTCTCGAGGGGCTTTTCAATACAATAAACGAGGAGATCAAAAAGCCCCTGTCGCCCGCGGAGGAGAAGAAACTGACATTGGGATTCACCTTTTTGGACGGCCTTGTCAGATCGCTTGATGACGCCGTTACAAAAGGGGCGCCGTACGAATCAAAACTCGAAGAGCTTTTTTTCGGCGGGGGTTATTTTGATCCGGAAGGATATCTTGTCACAAAGAACAAAAAATTTGTCTTATGTCTCATAATGCCTTCAAAGGATTACTCAACTCTTGCAGTGATCGAAGAGCCCCTCAGGCGAATACGTTCGGCAATTGATGAAACAAAAAAAGAGTTTCCGGGTGTCAGCGCAGGCCTGACGGGCCGGCCGGTGCTCGCCGCCGACGAAATGGCCACATCCAGCCGTGACATGAACATGGCTACGATTCTCGCAATCGTTGCCGTGGCAGTTATTTTCATCGTCTCTTTTAGAAGTATAACTCGGCCTCTCCTTGCCATGACCGCTCTTGTCATGGGAATAGTATGGACCTACGGATTCGTTACAATTGCATTCGGGACCCTCAATCTACTCTCCATCGTCTTTGCCATCATACTTGTGGGCGCATCGATCGAATACGGCATTCATGTGGTTGCCAGATATCAGGAGGAGCTTGCGCGACACCGTCATATAGATGAAGCGATTCGAAAGACGCTTCTTGCCATTGGCAAGGCGGATTTGACCAGTGCTGCCACCACGGCGGGCGCATTTGCCACGCTTCTCTTCACCAACTTCCGGGCACTAAAGCAACTGGGCGCCATTGCGTCTATGGGCATTATGTTTTGCCTTGCCACAATGATCTTCGTGCTGCCCTCCATGCTTGTCATACGGGATCACTATCGCTACGGAAAAAGAACGGTCCCGGCAGGGGAGATGCCGAGACCGGCTGTGCGCGTCTCATTCATTTCAAATCTCTACTTTCGTCCCGCATTAATTTTGATTATTGCCGCGATTGCGACGGCGATACTTGCGCCGTTCGCAGGCAGGGTGTCATTTGATTTCAATCTCCTCAATTTGCAGGCAAAGGGAATGGAGTCGGTTGAGTATGAGCACAAGCTGATCGCTGACTCGGATGAATCGACGTGGTTTGCCAATGCGGTTGTGAATACGCCGGCGGAGTCGGCCGGGCTGGCGGAAAAATTTCGAAAACTGCCGACCGTCCGGAAGGTGGAGGATATCACAAGTATTGTGCCTCTCGACCAGAAGGCAAGGATGTTTCTGATCAGGAGGATGGCGCCGGCATTTGAAAAAATCCCCCCCTACCCCCCTTTGGAAAAGGGGGGGATGAGGGATTCTTCCATGCAGACACTTGTCCAAAAGATCAGTCAGTTTGAGGAATCTCTGGCCAAAATTGAGGATGAGGCATTTTCCGCGGGTCGCATAGATGCAGTTGAGGAGCTTGAAGGTTTTCGCGAGAGGCTGACTTCGCTTGTCAAACATCTCGGAGAAAATCAGGATGCGGCAGGAAGAATCGGGGAGTTTGAGACTGCTTTCTTCAAGGACTTGCATGACAAGCTTGATCTGCTCGCCTCAGGGATGCACCCGGCACCCTTGAAGATCGGCGATCTTCCGGAAACGATTCGGCACAGGTTTATCAGCCCCAATGGCAGATATACACTTTACATCACCCCTAAAGAGGACATCTGGAATCAGGAGAATCTAAAGCGCTTTGTGGCGGATTTAAGGGGCGTCGACGCAAATGTGCTTGGCACGCCGATAGAAGTTTATGAATCGGGAAGGATCATGGTGCGGGCATTTCTGATCTCCGGGATTTTGGCGTTCATTGTTATTTTTGTGTTTGTGCTTATGGACTTTCATGCAATCAAACCCGCATTGATGGCGGCTTTGCCTCTTGTGCTTGGCGGGCTATGGCTTCTTTGTTTCATGGGGCTTTTCAGGATTTCATTCAATCTGGCCAACTTTTTTGCGATACCGATTATCATCGGCGTAGGTGTTGACAGCGGCGTTCATATCATCCATCGTCTGAAACAGGAGCGCGAGTTGCCGGCCTTGGGGCGGGCAACCGGCACGTCGGTCCTTTTGACGGCGGCTACAAATTTCATCGGATTCGGAATGATGATGATTGCGGCGCACAGGGGGATCGCAAGCCTGGGCAAGATTATGGCGATGGGGACTGTCTGTTGTGCGGTGGCCGCCCTCCTTGTTATGCCTCCGATTGCATGGAGGATCATGGGGTTTCACAAGGAAAAATGATAAGGGAACACTTTGAGTTTTTCGCTATACGCTGTATAAGGATCGATATGCTAAAAATTCGTTTTATTGCCGTTCTCGTTTTATTCTTGGTTGCATCCAATTGTGTCTTCGCCGCCGAAGAGAATCTCCAAGAGGTCCTCGACCGACGGGACCGGTTTTCAAAACACCTGCAAAGCGAGGTGAATATCAACGGCGGGGATTTTTTGGGCGATGAGACGCACAACTCGTGGAATGTGGGAGCAAAGTATTATCTTCATATCAATGACACTTTTGCGATAGGCGCTTCATATGCATACACGCCGATCATAACGGACTGGAGTTCAACTTTTGGGAAGAGCCTCAAGACAAAACAGCAGCACATAATCGACGGCGAGGTGATGATCGCCAATGACACCGTCTTCAGGGCCGGCAAAAACATAATCGAGTGCGATATGTATCTGACGGTGGGCGCAGGAACGATCTTAATCAACAGGCACTATGAGCCAATGGGGGTCATTGGCGGTGGAATAAAAATTTATACAGGATGGCCGTGGCTTGCCATTCGCATCGATGTGAATACGTACCTTCATCCGACACCCAATCCCACCGGCGACACTTTCAATGGTGATATCTCAATGAATGGGGGTGTTTCCTTCCTGTTTCCCGTGAAGCCAATTGAACAATCTAGTACATTGTAAAGGGCACCTCTAAAAACCTATGAAAGCTGCGCATTGTCATTCTGGGCGTAGCGAAGAATCCCCTTGTTTCAAGGGATTGCGAGGGATCCTTCGCTTCACTCAGGATTGCGAGCACAAGCGAAGCAATCCCAAATCCCCCCTTGCCCCCCTTTGTCAAAGGGGGGGGATTTCACGAGATTGCCGCGGCCCCTCTGCGGCCTCGCAATGACCTCCCGACTATAATTTTTTCTTTGCCAGCACCACCGCACCCACAATTGCGATCAAAAGCAGCACCGAAAGCACCTCAAATGGCAAAACGTATTGTGTCAAAAGCTCTCGCCCAATAGTTATCGGCGCAACAAATGATTCCCCCGCCGATGGCGCCTCTATAAATGGCGGCCGCCATGCGGCAATTCCAAGCACGATAGCAAGATAAACGGCTGCTGCAGCGCCCATGATCTTTCCAAACGTTATAGTCCTTCGTTTGAGCTCTGCGGGATCCGTGTGGATCAGCATGATTACGAAGATAAAAAGGACCATGATCGCGCCGGCGTAGAGGAGGACCTGTATTACCGCAATGAACGTGGCATCAAGCATCGCAAAGATGCCCGCCGTCGCCAAAAAGCACACGACCAGCATCAACGCACTGGCAATCGGGTTGCGCCGTGTGATCACAAACAAGGCCGAAATCACGGCAACTGCAGCCAGAATGTAGAATAAGATTGTTTCAAACACCATAAACCCTTTTTAACCACGGATTAATCCGTGGTTATCTTAATAAAACACCATCACTGCGCTAGTAATAATAATGTTCGCAATCCCCAGCGGCACCATTACCTTCCAGCCAACGCTCATTAATTGATCGTATCGAAATCGCGGAAGCGTCCAGCGCACCCAGATGAAAAATGAACAGAAGAAGAGCGCCTTCACGAGCAATGTCCCAAGTTGAATCATAAAGACAAGGATTGGTCCAATCCATTCTGGCAAATGATTAAGATAACCTTGCGTCATAAGACCCGCCCATGCAATCAATAGCGCTGCGGCAAATAACATAATTGGGATACCCCAAATCAACGGTTCGTAATCACGGACATCGCGGTATCTGCGCCTGAACCTGGAAGAAATTGAGCCGCCAAACAGGAGCATGACAATGGCGCCGATAGGCCAGCCAAACAGAAATATCTCGTTTGAATACGACCGTAGCAGCGTCGCATCAATGAACGGAAACTGCCAGCCGCCTAAAAACAGAATTGCAATTATGAGGGATCCCACAACGATGTGCGCATATTCCCCCATGAAGAAGAGCGCAAAACGCATGCTTGAATATTCCGTATGATAACCGGCGACAATCTCAGATTCGCCTTCCGGAAGATCGAATGGCAGGCGGTTGGTTTCGGCAAACAAAGCTGCAAGAAATAGCACAAATGCCAGGGGTTGACGGATCACGTTCCAGTTCCAGACCAATGCCCCCTGGCTTAATACGATATCCTCAAGTCTTAGCGAACCTGAAAAGAGAAAGATCGCAACGACTGAAAGGCCCAGCGCGACCTCGTAGCTAATCATTTGTGCGGCAGCTCGCAACGCGCCCAAAAACGGGTATTTGCCGCAGGCAGACCAGCCGGCAATGAGGAGGGCATAAACGCCCAGAGATGACATGGCAAAAACATAAATCAGTCCGGCATCGAGGTCTGCAATCTGCAGTGTGAATTCATATCCAAAGACCCTGAGAGGTTCTGCAAAAGGAACAACCGCAACAGTAACGCCGGCGATAAAAAAGGCGATGATTGGCGCGAGATAGAAAAGCGGTTTGGAAACCTGTGCCGCCGCAATCTCTTCTTTCGTTAAAAGCTTTATGGCATCGGCAAGGCTGTGGATGACGCCTCCGAGGCGAATCCCCAGGATCGAGGCGCGATTTGGTCCGCGCCTATCCTGAATGTAGGCAGCGCCTTTTCTTTCCATCCAGATAAAAACGGGAACGACCCCAAGCACCATCATGAAGATGATGAGGACTTTTACGGCCGCGATGATGAGGTCAAATAGCGTCACAATTTTCTACCTTTATTGTCATTGCGAGGAGCGATGCGACGAAGCAATCCCATAAAATCCCCCCACACCCCCCTTTGAAAAAGGGGGGAAGGGGGGATTTGGGATCGCCACGTAGCCCTATGGGCTCCTCGCGATGACACATTCACTTAATTTCCCAGCAATATCAACCGCGGACAATGTTTCTCCTCTCGGCTCAATTGCCATCTCAAAGCGCTGTCGCATTCCTTTTCTATTCACGAACGTCCCTGCCTGTTCCGCAAATGTCGCCTTGGGCAGAAGGACACAAGAGAGTCCCCTCCCTTTGTAAGGGAGGGTTAGGGAGGGTAGACTCTGCTCAGAATATCGATCTACCCCCTCTGGCTCCCCTCCCTCGACTTCGCTCGGGACAGGCTTACAAAGGGGGAGGGAGAGATGACTTGTGATCAATACAACCCAATCCGGCTTCGAAGTGATAGTGCTGGTCAGCTCCTCATTTGTAAGCCAATCAAGAATAAAATATCCCCTAGCCTTCGCCGTTTTATCAAGCCGGTTCTGGGTGATCGCCGTCACTCCTTTTGTGTTAGGATTTCTATCTGAATCCCGGAGCAAACGATCTGCAAAATTCAAATCCGGATCAAGTCCGCTCCAATAAATGTTCGGCGTTTTGATAACGTCACGAAGGAATGCCGCAAAGGCCTCGTTTTCTTCAACTGTCGAGCGCGCCGACAGAATACCCGCGATCTCATGAGATTTTAAGCTGCGTATAAGCCCTGCAATATGAATAAGCGCCTCACCCCATGAAACCCGTTTGTGTTTACCGTCTGCAACAACATAAGGGAACAAAAGCCGATTCTCTGCATTGATCTTCTTATACGAGAGACGTCCCTCATCACAAAGCCATGGCCCATTGATTTCCGTGTTTTCGCGCGGGCGATAGCGATAAACGATGTTGTCATGGTGGTCGATCAAGATGTTGCAGCCGGTCGCACATGAATTGCAAATCGAAGGCGATGAAGTCAAAAACCACACCCTCTTTTTAAAACGGAAATCGCTGCTTGTCAGCGCCCCGACCGGACAAAGATCTACAGTGCATAGCGAATAAGGATTATCAAGCGCGTGTCTTTTAAAAACGGTTATCTTGGAATCATCGCTTCTTAGTTCCATTGTCAGCTCATTTGTCTTTGTAATCTCCTCACAAAAACGGATGCAGCGCGTGCATTCAATACAGCGTTCCGCATCGAGCATCACATTGGGGCCGATCCGCACGGCCTTTGGCTTTCGGACTTTTTCCTCCCCAAATCGTGAAGGCCCCAGCGAATGCTCGAAATAATAATCCTGAAGAAGGCATTCGCCGGACTGATCGCAGACTGGGCAGTCAATAGGGTGATTTATAAGCATGAATTCAAGAACCGAGCGCCGCAGATCAAGTGCCATAGAAGAAGTGGTATGCACCGCCATCCCATCCTTGACCGGCTCCCGGCAGGACATGACGGGTTTTGACTGCCCTTCCACCTCAACCGCACACATCCGGCAATTGCCTGCGATAGAGAGGGCAGGATGATAGCAGAAGTGCGGTATATTGATCCCAAGGCGCTTTGCAGCCTCGAGGATCGTTAAACCCTCTTCCACTTCAATCAATTTCCCGTCGATCGTGAGTTTTATCATTTTAACGTAAAATAAATCCTAAATCCAAATATCTAAATCCTAAACAAATCCAAAATTCAAATTCTCAAAATTCAAAACCAATGGTTTGGGTCATTTGGATTTTGGTAATTTGAATTTGTTTAGGATTTAGGATTTCGATATTTGTATTTGATCATTACCCTTTCGTTGTAGAATGGGGCATTTCCCAAGTCTAACATGTTCCTCAAACTCGCCTCTAAACTTTGTCACAAATGACTTCACAGGCATCGCAAGCGCGTCTGCAAATACACAGATCGTCTTGCCCTGCATGTTGTCTGCAATCGAGAGCAACAGATCCAAATCGCCCTCGCGCCCTCTTCCATCTTCGATCCGGTCGCAGATCTTTTTGATCCAGCCGCATCCCTCGCGACACGGCGTGCATTGCCCGCACGATTCATGGTGATAAAATTTTGCAATGTCGGCAAGCACACGGACCATGCACGCACTCTCATCGATGACTATCATGCCTCCGGAACCAAGCATCGTGCCGGCCTTTTCGCATCCTTCATACGACAGGCAGCTGCCAAGGGCCTCAGCCGCCGTCATTGCAGGCACAGATGAACCTCCCGGTATCACCGCCTTAAGTGCGCGTTCATTAATCGTTCCACCGGCATATTCTGAAAGGAATTTGGCGATCGGCATTCCCAATTCTATTTCGTAAACGCCGGGTTTATTTATGTGACCGCACACGCTAATGAGTTTTGTGCCTTTGCTTTTTTCCGTTCCCATTGCGGCATAGGCAGCCGCGCCTTCATTTATAATGAACGGTAGTGATGAAAGGGTCTCAACGTTATTCACAATCGTCGGGCAACCGAAAAGACCTTGGACAGCGGGAAATGGGGGTCTGATGCGCGGCCAGCCGCGACGGCCTTCTATTGATTCCAGAAGCGCCGTCTCCTCGCCGCATATATAGGCGCCGGCACCACGATGCGTATAAATGGTGAGATCAAAGCCCGAGTTTTTTATGTTTTTACCCACCAGACCTGCAGCCTCTGCCTCTTTGAGCGCCTCAAAAAATCTCTCCCACTGCCTGTAATATTCTCCCCTGAAGTATACATAGACGATGTGCGATCCGATCGCATACGCCGCAATGATTATCCCTTCGATCAAAAGATGCGGATCCTTTTCAAGTATCGCGCGATCCTTAAACGTTCCCGGTTCGCTCTCATCGGCGTTGACGACAAGATAAACCGGCTTGCCGGTTCCCTTCGGTATGAAACCCCATTTTGTCCCCGTGGGAAATCCAGCCCCGCCCCGCCCGCGAAGGCCAGACTGCTTGACTTCGGAAGTTACCTCCTCGGGCTTCATCTTGAGGAGCTTATCGAGAGAAGAATAAGCACCATGTTTGACGGCTACATTGACCCTATTCATCTCCGGTACATCAAAATTTTTGCTGATAACTAGCTTCATGACATTATTTAAGAATATATCTCGTGCTCCGCCCCTTTCCTTCCGACTTCATAAGCCCAAGCTCGATCAATTGCAAAAAATCTTTACGTGCAGTCTCATCCGAACAGCGGTTCAATTTTAAATATAATTTTGTGGTCATGTCCTGCCCGGTTTTTGCCATGACGCCCATTGCCTTGAGTTGTCTCCGATTCAGTTTTTTATAGAGATCAATCGGCAACATCTCTTTTAAATTCTTCGACCTCTTTTCACGCTCCAGACTGCTTTTCACTTCCTTTAGTTTTGTTAACAACGCTTCAGAATAGAAAATTAAAAAATATGTCAGATCCAGATCGTGTCCGCGCACATCCTGAATGGCTTTATAATATCGAGGTCTTTTGTGATCAAAATAATCTGACAAAGACAACATATTAATAAATCTCAGGCCGGCATTTGCGAGTACAATATCTGACAATGCTCTGGCGGTTCTGCCGTTGCCGTCATCAAAGGGATGAACTTGCACAAAATATAAATGAGTAATGCCTGCTTTGATGATTGGATGAATGGATGATTCTTCGTTTATCCAACTGATAAAAGAATCCATGAGCGAAGATAACTTTAAATAATGCGGGCCTTCGTATACAACCTCTCCCATTGAATTTACAATATAGACCGGCCCATGCCTGTAACTACCGCGCGTTATCGGGTGATCTTTGTGCGTGTTTTCGGTTAGGATATACTGAAGCTCGCAGATCATCTCGTTTGTTACAGGTTTTCCAATTTGTTGTGCGGCGTATTCCAACGCTATGCGGTTGTTGACAATCATCTGCAGACTCTCGTCCAGTGTATATCTATGGTTTTTCCGCATGAAATCAAGCGCGGCCTCAAGAGAGCTCGCCGCACCTTCAATGTGGCTGGAATAGTAGGCCTCAAAATCAGTTGCCTTTTTGGCCGCTTTTTCGGTCACGTCAGATGAGAGCTTGAGGCCCTCCAGAAAACCGCTCTCTTTTGCGATATTTGTCATCAGATTCAATAGATGTGGTGTGATGACATACCAGAACGGCTTACCGTCGGCATCGCAGAGCTTCACCTTTTCGGATTTTTCGCGCCACTCTCCTACCGTTCGAAGCCAGATTTTCTCCGCATTCTTCGACTCTTTTTCCCTGATAAAGATTTCCTTTTTTGTGGGATGATCCCCGTATTGATACGGCATAACTAATCCCCATTTAATCGCCATATGTATCGCCAACTATACGCCATAATTATTAGCTATTTATTGGCGATTGTCAAACAATATTGTCAATGATTTCAGTGTGGTGGAGCAAAATCACGGCGCTTTCAAAGCATGCTTATTAATTGTGTCTTGCCAGAAAGGAGATGTTTTATCGGGATTATTGTTGTTGCGGTTGGAGACGTGTATGCCAATTACACACTATAACATATAAATCTTACTTGATATTAACTGTTATAACATGTAATATTATAACATGGTCAATCGAAGCGAAATCAGAAGGGTTATACTTGAATGGAGGCAGTGGTTTGAGCACACCAAGTCGATCTGCCATGCAAGGGATATTTCACTTTCAATGCCGCAAAATCAGGCGCTTGTTTTGACCGGCGTAAGACGAGCCGGAAAATCATTTTCAACAGTCAATCTAGTTTTAAAGAAAGAATCTCCGATATTCTATATGAATTTTGAGGATCCGCTCTTCTCACTGGAGTCTTCCGTCAGGATATTGGACAATCTCATATCGGTTTATGTGGAAGAGTTTGGAAAAGAACCCCACTATTTAATCTTTGATGAAATACAAAACATTGAATCGTGGGAGCGTTGGGTCAGAAAAAATGTCGATTTGAGGAGATACAAAATAATTCTAACTGGAAGCTCCGCAAAGCTTCTAAGTTCGGAAGTTGCCACAGCGTTGACGGGCCGAGGGATAGAAAGAAATATTTGGCCACTCGCATTTAAAGAATTTTTACGATTCTCTCAAAAAGAGTGCAAAAGTGAAAACGAATATCTTGCTGCCGTCAAGGAATACATGGATTTCGGCGCATTTCCTGAAGTTGTATTATCAAATGATAAGAACAGGAAAATAGAACTTTTGAGGCAATACCTCACCGATATCGTATCAAAAGATATTTTAAACCGTTATCAAATTCGATCTAAACGAACACTGGATCAAATTATCATCTATTATCTGACCAACATAAGTTCACTTCATTCATATAATAGCGTAAAAAATGCATTTGGCGTCAATCTTGAGACAGTGGCCGATTATACAAAGTATCTCGAAGAGTGTTTTCTTGTTTTTGAGGTTACAAGATACCATCCGAACATGAAGATCAAAGCGCGCGACCCGAAGAAGATTTATTGCATCGATACCGGACTCAGGAATTTCAACAGTGCATCGATGTTCGACGATTTCGGCAAGCTGGCGGAGAACACGGTTTTCATCGAACTTAAGAGACGCGGCCGACGCGCGTCTTATTTTAAAGAAAATTACGAGGTAGATTTTGTTGTAACTGAATACGGCAAGGCAAAATCAATAATACAGGTCTGTTATTCCGACATTATGGATGAAGAGGTTTTCAAACGCGAAACAAGGGCAGCGCTTGAAGCGGCAAAGTGTTTAAACCTGAAAGAGGCAACCGTCATTACCAAAAACCGGCATGAAAAGTTGAAAATGGAGAAAAAGACAATCCGTTTTGTGCCTCTTTACGAATGGCTTAGAGAAAGTTAAGCTGGCGGCAGATCAGCTGGATAAAAAATCCCGCCCGTTGCGCTCACTGCACTGGAGATGCAGCTACGAGTGACGGGCGGGTCATCACGTAATCGTATGGCGGTCGCCCGCCTTTGGACGGATCCTTCTCGTAGGCACGAAACACATCGTCCAAAACGGGTCGAAACATCTCCCAGTTTATGTGCTTATCCAATTTCTCCAACGGATCACCCTGTTTCGATATGTCTTGAAGTCTCATCTCAGCGTCGAAAAAACCGCCCTGCACTTGTTTGCCGTCTGTCATTGTGCCCCCTGTTTTCAATTTACACGCGGCATTTTATCATCATATACGTAAATGTAAATTCAAACGGAGGTTTTTAGAGGTGCCCTTAAGATATCGTCAATTTTTCGTTCCGTTAAATCCTCATAATAGTCATTATCAATCTGCATCATAGGCGCCGTGCCGCATGAGCCGAGGCACTCGACTGTTGATAAATGAAATTTACCGTCGGGAGTCGTTTGTCCGGCATCAACACCAAGTTTCTTTTTTAGATGTTCGAGCACCATGTCTGCTCCGCGCAGTCTGCAGCACATATTGGTACAAACCCGGACATGATGTTTACCAATCGGCTTTCTTTGAAACATGGTGTAGAAGGTCACAACTCCCCACACCTCTACATCTTTGAGTTCCAGAAGTTCGGCAACATATGCTACGGCACCGTCCGGGACATATCCTTCCTGTTCCTGCACAAGCCAGAGAACTGGCAGAAGGGCCGAGCGTTTCGTGGGATAGCGCTTAAGGATTACCTCAACGTCTTTCTTGCGTTCGGTGGTGAGTGAAAATATCATACTCATCAAATCCTAAATTCTAATATCTAAATTCTAAACAAATCCAAAATCCAAATTTTCAAAATTCAAAACGTCGTGTTTGGAGCATTTGAATTTTGAATTTGTTTAGGATTTCGAATTTCGATATTAGAATTTCATCTATCCAATTCTCCCGCAATAATATTAAGGCTCCCCATTATCGCAACGGCATCCGCAACAAGATGACCGCGAACGAGCTGCGGATACGCCTGATAGATCGCGAAACAAGGCGGCCTCACCTTGATACGATAGGGTTTATTGCTACCATCGCTGACGATATAAAACCCCAGTTCGCCATTGGCCGCCTCTGTATATGAATACACCTCGCCTGCCGGCGGCTTGATGCCGTCCATGATGAGTTTAAAATGCGCCACTGTCCCTTCGATGCTGCCATAAACGGCGTGTTTGGGAGGAAGTGTCACAGACTGGTCTTCAATGATAATCGGACCGGGTTTCATTTTCTCTAATATCTGCTCAATCAAATGAGCCGATTGTTTCATCTCCTCAATGCGCACGAAGATACGATCATAGGTGTCGCCTTCAAGACCGACGGGGATGTCCCAATCAAGATCGCCATAATAATAATAAGGATGGGCGCGGCGGACGTCATAATCGACCCCGGTTGCCCTGAGACACGGGCCAGTGAATCCATAGCTTATCGCGTCCGACTGAGAGATGGCGCCGATACCTCGGGTACGGTCTATCAGAATTCTGTTTTTCTTCGTCAGTCCTTCGACATCGCGAATCGCCTTTCGAAGCTCCTTCAAGCACATCGAAAGATACGTGTTGGTATTTTCAGGACAATCACGCATCACGCCGCCGATCCTTGTGTATGTCGTCGTAAGCCTCGCGCCGCACAGCGCCTCAACCCAAGTGATCATCAATTCCCTGACATTAAAAAAGTACCAGTAATTCGTAAGGGCGCCGATATCGACGAGGTTTGTGCCCACAGCCACGAGATGATCGAGTATGCGCGAGAGCTCGCAGATGAGCATGCGTATCCACTTAGCCCGTTCAGGAATATCAATGTTCATTAGCTTTTCTACCGCCATGCAGTAGCCGACATTGTTCATGAGCGGTGAAACATAGTTTAGTCGGTCTGTATAGGGAATGACCTGTGTGTAAGTGTGATGTTCTGATTCCTTTTCAAAGCAGCGATGAAGATAACCGATCTCCGGGGTCGCCTTCACAATACGTTCGCCATCAAGTTCCAGGAGCACGCGAAAACAGCCGTGCATCGCCGGATGCGATGGACCCAGATTGAGGTACATTTTTTCTGTATTTATTTCCTTTACAATATCAGCCATAAGAAATCCTAAATTCGAATATCTAAATCCTAAACAAATTCAAAATCCAAATTACCAAAATCCAAAACGACTGGTTTTGAACATTTGAATTTTGGTCATTTGAATTTGTTTAGAATTTCGAATTTAGTGCTTAGAATTTTCATATTAACGGATCCGGCGTCGGTATTACGCCACGTTTATTCTTCGGATAATCCTTTCTCAGCGGATGCCCGACAAACTCGTTATGGCACAAAATCCTCTTGAGATTTGGGTGACCGTCAAAGCTAATGCCGAAGAGATCATAGGCTTCGCGCTCAAACCAGTTTGCGGCCTTCCAGATTTCACAAACGCTAGGCATAACCGCATCTTGATCCAGTGCGCGCACCTTCAACCGCAGCCGTTTTCCCCGATTAACGGAATAGAGGTGATAAACGACCTCAAAACGCTCAGGTCTCTTTGGATAATCCGCACCACAGAGATCCGTAAGCATATCGAATTTCATGTCGTCACGGAGAAAGCGGCACACATCAATGAGTCTTTCACGCCTGATCACACAGCTTTCGTCACCGCGAAAGTCTGTGCATTCAGTGATCGCATCCCCGAAACGCTCGTTCAATTTATCCAATGCCTCTTTCATATTAATTTTCTGAACCGGCGACCGGTTACGAGTCGCAGTTTTTACTCCCACCTCTTCGAAGTTCCCTTCCTAGACTTCTCCTTCGATTCGCCGGCCGGCAAAGGCGCGGATGCAGGGGCATCGCTTTTCCAGCCGGACTCACCAACACCCCGCGGTGTTGCCTTCAATTGAGGTTTAGGGATCGTGCTCCCCCATTTATCTGGTGAGCCGCCGGTGCTTTCCTGTAGTATGCTGAATGTCTCTCCGTCATCCTGACCCGCCTTCAAAAGCCCCGACTCCCGCTTGGCCGCAGTCGCTTCAAATGTCCCCGAATATTTGCCAATGAGTTTTTCGTAGGCCCTGATGGATTCCTGTCGATACGACTCGGCCTTAGATTGCAAATCTCCAGTACCAAATGCAGCAAGCCCTCCTTGACGATAGATATTCCAGATATCTTCGTTGACGCGCGCCCAGAGCAAAAGGGCCTTGCGACCTATCTCTCCATCGCCATGTTTGTCCAAAAAGGCTTTGACACGGGAAAGCACCGTCTCCGGAGAACCCACGAGATTTTTCAGGAGAAGCCAGAACTCCGCCTCAGGCGCCTGCGACGACTTTGGAAAACGCTCCACGACTTCCCGGTAATGAATTCCCGTGTAAGGAACGTAGGCAATATCCGTTATAAACCTGAAGGCCCCGGCGCCGTAAATTGAATTGAGTTTTTCGACTTCGCCTCGAGGGCATGCCAGAGACTCGCCGCTTTTGCCCCAATAACAGGCCATCTCAACCCGTTCGCTGAAAACGTCCGCCAAACGATCCAGCGCCTTTCCCAAAAGCAAAAGGGCCTCCGGTGTCTTGGTAGAATCGTTGGGATTCGCTTTTACGAAGCGAACGAGGGTCTGAGCGCCGGTTTCCAGTTGACCCGATTGTATCAAATTTCTTGCATCATCAACTTCAGAGGCAAAGGCATTTGCACATTTTAAGGAGAAGAAGCAGAGAAGCAGAGAGGCAAAGAAGCAAAGAAGGCGTCCCCCTCCTTTGTAAGCATGCCCCGAGCACTGTCGAGGGGGAGGGGCAAGGGGAGGTAGACCTTGATCTACCCCACCTCTCCTCCCCTTACAAAGGGGAGGGACGTTTATGTCAGGTCTGAGGTCTAAGGTCTCAGGTCTCAAGTCTCTGTTCATCTTTCTCCTCCCTTCCCAACAATTGTTTCTGTATTTTTATAATCGCATCAAAGAGCTGTTCGGGCCTTGGTGGACAACCCGGGACATAAACATCGACCGGTATGATTTCGTCAATTCCCTGAACTGTGTGATAATTGTCGTAGAAGCCGCCGCACGTTGCGCAGGCGCCGTAGGCCACAACCCACTTGGGATCCCCCATCTGCTCGTAGATGCGCTTGAGAATCGGGGCCTGTTTGTATGAAATAGTGCCCATAACAAGCAGCAAATCCGATTGCCGCGGCGAAAATCGGACAAGCTCCGCGCCGAAGCGCGAGATATCGTAACGCGAAGAGACAGCACCCATGAATTCAATCGCGCAGCACGCCGTCCCAAATGGCATGGGCCAGAGGCTGTACTTGCGGGCCCAGTTGAGCACGTCTTCGACCTTTGTTGTTACAAAATTGCCCATCAACATAAAGACTCTTTCGGGATCCGGGATAGGGGACCCGGGACCCAATTCGTTTTCCGGATCACGGGTCCCGGATCCCGGGTCCCGATCTTCATTCTTCCCACTCCAGAGCCCCCCGGCTCCATGCGTAAATCAACCCCAAAAGCAAGATGCCCAAGAAAACAGCTGCAACGGTAAAGGCGGTCATGCCCTCTCCAACTTGACAGAAATCTTTAAAGACAATTGCCCAAGGATACAAAAATACCACCTCCACGTCGAAGACAATAAAAAGCATGGCAACAAGAAAAAACTTTACAGAAAAACGTCGCCTTGGCGTTCCGATAGGATCCAAGCCACACTCATACGACAAGAGCTTCTCCTCGCTTTTGCGCCCTTTCCCAATCATGGCGGAAAGCACGACAATGCCGCCGGCCGTCGCGAGCGCGAGCACGAAGAGCAAAATAATTGATATGGCGTTATTGCTCATGACCCCCAATTTAAAGGCAAATTCGAAATCCGAATATGAAATCTCTGAAAAAGTCTCTTTTATTATTCGAGCGACCCCGAGCCTGTCGAGGGGGAGTCGAGAATTAAATGAGATTTTATCTTCTCGACAAGCATGTCCCGAGCGAAGTCGAGGGGCTCGAAGGATAAAATCTCATAGTTTTTCAGAGGTTTCAATTTCGGATTTCACCTTGGTTTTTATCAGGGATTATACGTGATGACAATATGAATCGAGGGCCCGGACAAAAGATAAATGATAATACACAATAAAAAACTCTAAGTCCTCACAATGAACTTTGCTGAGATCGCCGCTGCAACTAATAATATAAATGCCGCCACCAAAAGCGTTGCAAAAAGGCCAAAGAGCGGGATCATGATGATGCTGGCGAGAATTGATCCGATGGCAGCGCCAAGATAATCAGAGAAATTGATAAGTCCGGCTGATGACCCAATCAGCTTTCTTTCGGTCACAAGCATATCGGCAACAGTCTGATAGAGAAATCCGGCCGCCAGACCGCACAGGAAATTTGCAAGAGGGAAACTCACTTGCGAGACCAAAAACAAAAGGGGCATGTAACCTGCAAATGCAATCATCATAAGAGCGAGAAATCCCCCCTTACCCCCCTTTACAAAAGGGGGGGATATTAATTTGCACCACTTTGATAAAGGGTGGAGAGTGTTTAGCCTGATTGCACCATATGCCCCCACACTCAAACCCACCATAAACGCCGTTATGATTATTCCAAGACGGTAAAATAATAGGCCCACTTTTACCTGATACCAGATCAAAAGCACCATTTCATAAACTATGCTCGAGAATCCGACGGCGAAAAGGGTCCAAAATGAAGTGACGCCAACTGAGTCTTGTCTTTTTGAAAAGAGGATGGTTGCTAATGCCGCGGCACCGGTCAAAAGCATGATGTGCCAGATGCGGATTGTCTTGAGCGATTCAAGAAACATGGCTGCATTTGCACCGCCGCGCGCCGCCCACAGGACCAAGCCGGCGTAATAAGCAAGTGGATGACGGTCGGTGTTGAGCGAGCGTATTTGATTCGCGGCATTACTGATTACTTCCCTTGTCTGGGCGATGCGCTCGGGAAAGATGCCATAGAGCACCTGTGTTGAAAGTGTTGGTGCGTGCCATCCGCTCTTGTCGAGGCGTGTACGCAAGACATCGATATCGTCAATCAGGCTCCCTTTCTCAGATGACGCAATGAAATAGTATTTATCCAATGGTAAAACGACGATGTGATCAAAGACCTTGCCGATCGTTGCATATATCGAACCCAAAAGATTCTGGACCTCTGAACTGAAATAATTCGTCGGCTCAAAGATGCCGAAGAAGAGCACGCCACCCAAATTTAAGACACTTCTGACATCTTCAAAAAACTCCTTTGTATAATAACGGTTCGTGGCAGCACTTGCCGGATCACCAGCTTGAATGATGACGACATCGAATCCCCCCCTGGGGGGATTTTTCTCCTCCCCACGACTCTTCAAAAATTTCCTGCCATCAACATAATGAATCTTAAGTCTGGGATCAGCTATCATCTCATCAGGGATCATGAGCCTTCGTTCTGCCGACGTAATATCAGGATCAATCTGGATATAGGTGATCGAGTTGAGATCAATGTCACGCCATTGATGAATCATCCCTGAAAGCCCGCCGCCGATAACCAAGACATCTTTTGCGGCGGGATGCATGAGAAGCGGCAAATAGGCCGCAGTTTCATAGGTCTCGGGGAGGGGCGTTGTAAACTGCGGAACACCGTCAAAAAAAAGGGTATGCTCGCTACGGTTTTCAGTGACAACGATGTTTCCGTACCGGGAATCAAAATTGGCAACCGCATTGTATCCCTTCCACTGGATGCCATTAAGAACCGTCTCAATGGAATTCGAGACAAAAAAGAGGAAGGCAAATCCGATGGCGACTGCCGTAAGCAATAATTTCCCTTGTGGCCGCCTTTGCAGGATAAGACCGGTACCCGCCATCAACACGACGGATAGAAAAAGAGACGACTGAAGAGGCGTGAAAAATCGTATTGCAAACCACGAAAATAAAATGCCGCCGACAGCACTCCCTATGGAGTCAAATATATAAACCAGACCGATGTCGGAAGACTTGCCTGTTGCCGGGATCTTTGCGGCCAAGACGAGGGCAATGCCGATCATAAAACAGAAGGGGAATAAGAGTGTCAGTGTCGTCGCAAAAATCGCCGGAATCCCCATCATCTGTGGCGGCGGTATATTCAAGAGCGGTTTGATGAGTGAAGATACAAAAACGGTGACGGGAAGAAGAAGCGAGAGAAAAAAGAATGTGATCGTTACCGCAAATGGGATATTTTTAATTCTGTCGGCAAAACGCCCTGCCACAAAATTACCAAGTCCCGCCCAGAGCATCCAGCCGGCAAAGACGATCCCGATAGTCAGCTCATTGCCGCCAAACACCACGAAAAAGCGGCGCTGGAGGATGATCTGTCCTACGATGGCTGTGAAGCCTAGCAGTGCAAAAAGAATTGAATGTCTTAATCGCTCCATAAGCATTAATAAATCTCCGGCTCTCGGCCATCTTTTCTCGCTTCCCTCCGCTCCTTGTGTAATCTAGTAATCTTTTTTGCAAGCCGGCAAGCTGTGAAAAGATGCCCTACGCCGGAGATTTATCATCATTAAAAGCGACGGGACATGCTCGCACAGCGACCCGGCTTGTAATAAAGTTCGATAGTTTACCCAAATTACGGAGGGGAGCGAGCAGAGTATGTCCCGTCGCTTTCTCCTCTATTGCTTTCCCTTATTTTTATGATAGGTCATCTGGCATGTCTAGGAATATCATTGTCTTTGATCTGGAAACAAAAAACGCCTTTGACGATGTAGGCGGCCGTGACAACTTCGCCGCCTTGAAGATCAGCGTCCTTGGTTGCTACCTCTATTCCACGAATGAATATAAGGTTTTTGAGGAAAAGGAATTGCCAGAATTCGAGAACATATTGCAGAAAAAGCCGTTGCTTGTGGGATTCAACAGTAAAAGATTCGACACCGCCGTCTTGCAACCTTATATTCGTTTCGATCTCAAACAAATTCCTCAGCTGGACATTATGGAGGAGCTGCAAAAGTTTTTGGGACACCGTGTGAGTCTCGAGAGTGTGGCGCAGGCAACGCTGGGACGATCAAAGACCGGCTCGGGTATGGATGCCATCCGTTTCTGGAGAAACGGTGAGATCGAAAAACTGAAGGCCTATTGCCTTGAAGATGTGCGCATCACCAAAGAAATTTTTGAATACGGCGCAAAACACGGCGAGCTCTTTTATACGCCGAAGTTCGGCTCCGCCAAGGGGCGCGCACCTGTAAATTGGAAACTTTCGCATCCGGATGAAAATGAAGAGCCCAAGAAGCAGCAGAGTTTGTTTTGACATTCTCCCCTCCTTTGTAAGGAGGGGCGGGGGAGGTAGATCTACCCCACCTATCCTCCCCTTACAAAGGGGAGGGTTTCAGATCGCGGGAGGTTTTTGTGAATGGAATATATGATGCAATTATAGTCGGCGGAGGGCCCTCGGGTTCTGCTGCCGCGGCCCATGTTGCGCGTTATCAATGGAAGACGCTTCTTCTGGACAAAGGGGTGGGCGAGGGCTTTCTGGGAAGCTTTGGAAATGCCGGCTGTTTTCCCGGTTTTCCGGATGCAACCGGCGGATCTGAAATCGTTGGCCGCCTCCGCAGTCAGCTGGAAAAATCCGGCGGAACAGTAAAAACAGTAAATATCGACGGCATCGATTTTGAAGGAACGTCACTCACTGTAATCGCCGCCAACGACCGATGGCAGGGACGCGCGGTTGTGCTTGCGACCGGGGCGGCGGCCAGAACCGGTTACCTCGGCGGCGAGCGCGAATTTTTTGGAAGCGGAGTATTTCACGATGCCCACACCGAAGCGCCGTGCGTCGACCGGCAAGTTGTCGCAGTGATTGGAAAAACCAAGGTCGCCGTTGATGAAACACTTTTCCTCTCGCAATTTGCCGAAAAAATTTATTTTGTCATCCCGTCGAACCGGCTTGATGTGGACAATCGCGTCATGAGCCAGATCCAGCATGAGAAAAAGATTGAGCTGCTCTTCAGCACAAGTCTCAAGACTATAAACGGACAAGGGAGTGTCAATTCCATAACCGTCTTCAGCGGCGGACAGGAAAAGGAAATCCCGGTGACGGCGGTGTTCACTTACATGCACGACTATCAACAGATGAACCAGTTCCTCAAGGGCAAGGTGGAAACTTCGCAAAACGGGGCGGTGATGGTGAGTGACCAGTTTGAAACATCGGTGCCCGGCGTCTTTGCGTGCGGCGATATACTTTGCGCCAAGCCGCAGATTCCGGTGATCTCGCTTGCACAGGGAATCCTGGCGGGAATAAATGTGAATCAATATTTATCCAAAACATGAAAAATCCGAAGCACGAAATCCTAAATTCTAAACAAATTCAAAATTCAAATGACCAAAACATGACATTTTGAATTTTGATATTTGGATTTGTTTAGGATTTAGATATTCGGATTTGGAATTTAACTTATGACGTTTAAAGCAATTATTTTCGACTTTGATGGAGTCATTACAGACACGGAGCCTGTGCACATGCAGGCGTGGCTTGATGTCTTTCGTCCGCTCGGAATCTCCTTTGGAAAAGAAGAGTATGACGCTAATTATCTCGGTTTTAATGACCGTGACTTTCTCGATGCGGTGGGCCGAATTCACAACCGCTCTTTCTCTGCCGATGAAAAGTCTATTCTTATCCCCAAAAAGCTCAAACAGAGCATCGGTCTTCTTAACAAGGGAATTCCGGTCCTTCCCGGCGTTGAGGAATTCATTGAGCTGACCTCAAAAAAATTTCTTCTTGCCATCTGCAGCGGAGCCATGAAGGAAGAGGTTCAATTTATTTTGAAAAAACTGGGTTGGACGAAATTATTTGATCCGATCATCACTCAGGAAGATGTCGCTCTGGGAAAACCGGACCCTGAAGGTTACAGACTGACACTCAAAAAACTCGTCGAACGTCTCTCATCACATGAACTTTCTGCTGAAAATTGCCTCGCCATCGAGGACTCACCAAAGGGCATCGCCGCAGCCCATGCCGCCGGCATGTCATGCCTCGCAATCAGCAATTCCTATCCTCCAGATGCACTTGACGATGCCGAATGGGTGGTGGGCTCACTTGAAGAATTTGAAATGCTTTTCTAAAATCCTTCACCGCAGAGACGCAGAGAGCGCAGAGAGAATCCAAAATAATTCTCCCCTTTTTTCCCTTTTTTATTGCTTCTCCGCAATAAAAGTTGCGTGAAATTTGCGGCATGGGAACGGCGGGGCCAGGCTTGCATATTTGCACTTTGGATCAGAACTTATTGAAATTACCAATTTAGTTAAATATGTCTTAAATATCAAATAATTGGACGTGTTGGCGCAAATATGCAAGCCTGGCCCCGATTACAATTATTTAGCGGATGACCTCAAGGATTTTTGAGACAATCTTGTAGTTGCCGAATGGCGGGAAGATGTAGGCGCCGGTGACTTGGGCTAATTGTTTTGCAGCAACGAGCGATTCGCGCGCGATCGCAAGGCCGGTCTCCTGCTGTGCCTCTTTTGACGCAGCCTTCTCCATCCTCTCCATGATCTTTTTGGGGATTTGCATGCCAGGGACCTCGTTATGGAGAAATTCCGCGTTCCTAAGTGACGCGAGCGGAAGGATGCCGACTAAAAATGGGATCGGATGGACATCCCTGATGCGATCAAAAAACGTTTCCAGAAGCCTTATGTCGAAAACCGGCTGTGAAAAGACAAACTCAGCGCCGGCCTCCACCTTCTTCTTGTAGCGGGAGACTTCTAGATCAAGATCTACGGCGCCGGGATTGACGCCGCAACCAATCAGGAGTTTTGTCGCTTCTTTGAGCGGTCGCTCTGCAAAATCTAGCCCCCGGTTCAGGTTCGCCGCAAAATGGATAAGACCAATGGCATCAATGTCAAAGACCGCCGTCGCCTCCGGATAATTGCCCATCTTTGGCGGATCACCTGTGATGAGCAGCACATTATTGAGCCCCAATGCAGCGGCACCTATCAGATCCATCTGGATCCCCAGAAGATTCCTGTCACGACAACAATAATGGACAATCGGTTCAATCCTAACCTGCTCCTTAATCAGTACGGCCAAGGCCATGGGGCTCATGCGCGCCATCGCGCGCGGCCCATCTGCGATATTGACCGCATCCACCCCCATATCCTTTAAGAGTTTTGCTCCTTCGATTGCTACCTGTGGATTGATCCCCAGCGGCGGATCGACTTCAACACTTACCGCAAACTTTTTTCCTATTGCCGCGCCGAATGCGCTCTTCTCAGCTGCCGGAACGATCTGAATCCCGGCGGGCACTGTTGCCGCAACCGGATGCGCCGCCCCTCTCCTCGCCGGCCTGATGGCCTTGAGATATTTTTTCATCTCGCGGATGTGTGCTGGCGTTGTCCCGCAGCATCCGCCGATCAGCGACACGCCAAGTTGCGCATAACGTCTTGCGTACTCGGCAAAATATTCCGGTGAGGCAAGATAGATGAGCCGCCCCTGAACCATCTGAGGAAGGCCCGCATTGGGCATTGCGGAAAGGGGCTTTGACGTGACCGGCGCCATCTTCTTTATCGCTTCAAAAACTCCCTGCGGACCGTCTGAGCAATTCACTCCAACGACATCCGCCCCCCATGATTCAATCGTCTTTGCAGCCTCCGCCGGATCGAGGCCGGCAAACTCCTCTTCACCCAGATATTTCAATGAAATCTGTGCGACAACAGGGAGATCACACGCAGCGCGAACCGCCTGATAGGCGATGTGCAGTTCCTCGAGGTGCAAAAAGGTCTCAAGGACGATGACATCACAACCGCTTTGGGCCAGGGTGCCGATCTGCTCTTCAAATATCTTCTGCATTTCGGCGGGGCCTAATAGATCAGATGACTTGACAGCCCAACTAATCGGCCCCACGGCTCCGCCTACAAACGCCTTGTCGTCTGCAACTTCACGGGCGAGTTTGGCGCCTGCCTTGTTGATGGCGGCTACCTTGTCTTCCAGTCCGAAGGCAGCAAGGGCCGGCCGGTTTGCAGTAAAGGTATTGGTCTCCAAAAGACCGGCTCCGGCCTTGAGATACTCCGCGTGAATCTCGCGTATCATCTGCGGATTTGAGAGATTTAGCTCATCGTAACAGCGGTTTATGAATATACCGCGCGCATAGATCTCAGTGCCCATCGCGCCGTCTGCGAGTATGCCGCTCTCGGTTAATTCCTTTAAAAAATCTCGCTTCATCAGATTAAGATACCCTCGCTTGGCGATGAGAGGTATGGGTTGGTTTTCTTCTGTTCGCCGATGGTCGCTGTGGGAGAGGTGCCGTAATCATGACCCGGAAAGACCTTGATCCCATCCGGCAACCTTGCAAGGCGGGCAAGAGAGACAATCATCTCTTTGGGATTGCTTCCCGGAAGATCAACACGACCGCACCCGTCGACAAATAACGTATCGCCCGTGAAAATCATTTCATCGATCAGAAAGCACTGTGATCCGGGCGTATGGCCCGGAGTGTGCATGCAGTGGATATCAAGCCCTGCCAAATGAACGGTTGTTTCAGGCTTTGTGGTCCTTACATCAAGGCTCTCCGGAAGATTTTCGGCCTCCGCTTCATGCACATAAACGGGGACTGAAATTTTTTTCGCCAGATCTTTGACCGCATTGCAGTGATCGAAATGGGTGTGCGTCAAAAGGATGGCTTCGATCTTCTTACCACTCTGTTTTGCCTCGCTCAGAATCTGCTCCGCGTTCCATGCCGTATCGATTGCGACAACAGCATCGCCCTTATCCGCGCCCACCAGATAGGCGTAGTTCATCATGGGTCCGATGGGAATCTGTTTGATGAAGAGATGAGCCATAATTGACAATAACAAAAACTTTTAATTTCGGATTGCGAATTTCGGATTTAAAAATCCGCAATCCACAATTCTCAATTTTTTCATTTGTCATTACTCGAGGAGGTCTTTCTCCAAGGGGTTTGCTTCAATTCGGGGTTCTTGCGCACTGAAATAACTCACATGTTCATCACCAAGGCGCCATGAAAAACAACCCTCGCAGGCATCAAAATCGACGATCCAGATACCACTTGGCCTCAATCCCAGCTTCTTAATCTTGATGGCCCATCGCCTGATAACAAGATCCAGATCAGCTGCCAGCCTGCGGAAGATGGGCTCGTCGCGCGGGATAAAGCGGAGCTGTTCCTCGATCTTTTGCGCCTCCGAAGCAGCCTGCGCTGTTATCCGCCTGACTGTCGGAAGAAGAATTTCCGCCTCCTCTTCCGTAAATTGGCGAGGAGACAGAATCTGAATGATCTCGGCCATGTGTTTAATTTACGCCTTGAAAGAAAATTGTCAATCTTCGACTCAGAAATTATTTAAAAAAAATATTGACTCGTCTAAAAACCCCCGACATTTTCAAATGATGCCTATCAAATAGGGTAATTTTTTTGATGACAGAAAAAATTAGATCATGCTATAGAGTCATGTTGTCGGGCATCTCAAAATGGGGTGCCCGACATTTCTATTGAATAAAGGGTTTTAAGCAATGATGACAGAAAAGCGCTTTCCCATGACTCCGGTGGGCAAAAAGATGTTGGAGGAACGTCTGCGCCATCTCAAATCGGTTGAACGGCCAAAGGTCATTGCTGCAATCGAAGAGGCCAGAAGCCGAGGAGATCTTACGGAAAACGCAGAATACGATATCGCAAAGGAGCACCAGCTTCACCTTTCCAAGCAAATTCAGGAACTTGAACACAAGCTTTCTCTTGCACAGGTTATTGACCCAACATCCTTCACTTCGGAGAAAATTGTCTTTGGGGCAACTGTAACACTCCGCGCCATTGAGGATGACGAAGAATTCACCTACTCTATTGTGGGCGTGGATGAGGCCGACATAAAGCAGGGCAAAATCTCCATTGAATCGCCTATAGCGCGCGCACTTATTGGCAGGGAAAAGGGCGATGAGGTAAAGGTAAAAACGCCTTTAGGACTGCGCGGATTTGAAATTGTCGCCATCGAATATCGTTTGTCGTTGACGGACCCGTCAAAATCCTGACGTTTTAAGCATAAATTCTCAAACTGAAAAATACAGTCATATCTTCAAGGTAAAATCCCTTTAAAAACCGCGTTATTTCTTACGTGCTGCCACGTTTGAAGAAATCATCACGGCACAGGATATGCAAATATATAATGGTGGAGGATATGAAAATGATAGTAGGATGCATCACAACAAAGGATATCTTGAGCCACCCGGTGAGGATAGCGGTGTCGTTTGGTATCTTCCACTACCTTTATTTTCTCTTAAAGGCCATAAGCCCCAAGACCTTTTTCTTTACAAATCTTATCCTTAGATAAAAGAAGCCAAGAAGCAGAGAAAAAACCTTTAGAAATAAAGTGTTTTCTTTGTATCTTTGCTTCTTTCTTATTGTCTCCCCAAGAGTCTGACAAGCGCAAGTGAAAGATCGGGGACATAAGTTATTATAAGGAGGGCTATGAGCAGCACTCCGATGAAGGGAAGAACCGATAGACTAAGTTGCCAGATCGATTTCTTAAACCGGAGGCTCGATATAAAAAGATTTAGTCCAAGCGGAGGATGGATGTAGCCGATCTCAAGATTTGTGAGAAAGATAATGCCCAAGTGGACGGGATTGACCCCAAACTCCTTGGCGATCGGCGCGATGAGCGGGACAATGATAATAATCGCAGAGAAGATGTCCATGAGACATCCGACAACAAGCAGACATACATTAAGGATAATGAGGAAAGTAAACTTGCTCGTGATGTGATTCCTTATGAAGAAAATAATCTTCGCCGGAATCTCTGCATCAACAAGATAATTGGTAAGCCCAAGGGCACACCCCAAAATAATGAGAACGCCGCCAACCAAAATCATGGAATCGGCAGCAATCCTTGGGATGTCGGTGGTTATCCTGAGGTCATTATAGACCAAGAGCTCAATAATCAACACATAAACAACCGTAACGGCTGCTGCCTCTGATGCAGTAAAAATACCTCCGTAGATGCCGGTTAAAATAATGATCGGTAAGGGAATGATCCAGATTGCCTCCCGGAGCGCCTTTTTGATGGTCTTCCAACTGAATGGTTCCCGTTCCACCTTTGAGGCTGCACCCTTCTTGATGCTGTACACTGAGAGCAGAAACACCAAGAGACTGCCAGGAAGAATCCCCGCCAGGAAGAGATCATCAACACTTACGCGCGCAACAAGCCCGTATAGAATGAGCGGAAGACTTGGGGGGAAAAGAAGACCCAGACTTCCGCATGTTGTCAAAAGCCCCATGGAAAATTTTTCAGAATAGCGCTCTTTTAGCATGATGGGGTAGAGAATGCCCCCAAGGGCGATGATCGTTACGCCCGAGGCGCCGGTGAATGCGGTAAAAAAGGCGCAGGCAATTAGTGCAACAATCGCAAGCCCGCCCGGTATCCATCCAAAAAGAGCGCGGGCCAGATTGACCATTCGTTCCGGACTTTTGGATTCGGCCAGCAGATAACCGGCGAACGTGAACAGCGGAATGGCTACCAGTATTGGCGCCGAGGCCATCCGGTACATTTCAATAATAACTGCAGAGGTATCGATGCCGACAACGGCAAAGAGCAGCAGTGCAAGTCCCCCAAAAAAGACAAACAGGGGAGCGCCGCACAGGGCGCACACGATCATTGTGATAAGGACAAGAAGCGTCATATCTCGCCTTCCGGCCGTGGCGGGTTGCCCGTATCAATGACGCCCCGGTCCGAGTATCTTTTTGGAACCCGCGAATCAAATATCCTTAGCACGTCAAGCACGACTCCAACGCAATACTCAATGGACATCATGAGAAATCCAAAGGGGATAATTGACTGAATCATCCAACCCTTGAGGTTGAGAAACAGCACTTCACTCATCGCATATTCTTCGATGACAAATGTCAGGGCTGCTTTTGCAAGAAGAAAACAGATGACGGCGGAAAATGCGTCCAAGAGGACACGCAATGCGCTGCGAGCCCGTCGGGGAATAAGACGGGTGACCGCATCGATATTGAGGTGCTGGCGGCAGCGCGTGGCGATCATGGCCCCCAAAAAGGCGATCCAGAGCACCGCATGACGACCCGCCACTTCTGCCCATGGAATACCGGTGTTGAAGAAATTCCGCAGGATGACCTGCAAAAATGTGACACCTACCATGGCCAAAAGGATAAAAACCAGCAGGACTTCAATGACCCATTCAAATGCGCGGTCGATGGCACGAAAGAAGTTAACGATAATCATTTGCGTATATTGGTGACAGCAGCAATCGTTTCATTCAAAATTTCTTGGGAATAGAGTTTGCCCACAAGGTCCTTCCAGACCTCCTGGCTCGTCTTGCGGATTTGCTCTACCTCATCTGCCGGAACTTTCACAGTTGTAACGCCGGCCTTTGTAAGCGCCGCATATGATTTTTCGTTGTCTGCCCGCGTGCGTTCCATGAGGATCTTGGCATACTTCTTTGCCTCTTCCACAAAGATATTCCGATCCTGTTCCGGGATGGAAAGGAGCGCCTGTTTCGTCATCAAAATTCCGCCGGTCGAATCTGCAAGTTTCAAGTCAGTAATATACTTGGTTTTTGTGAACCACTGGAGCGCAATTGCCCCCAGCGGCGGGGCGTACACGGCATCAATAAGATTTGTCGAAAGGGACGTCAAAACGTCAGGGAGTGCCAACGGGATGGGTACTATCCCAAACCGGTCATATAACGCCTTGACCAGAGGATCGCCTTCCCACATCCACATCTTCATGCCGTCCATGTTTTCGCGGGTTGCAATCGGCTTATTTGAGAAGATATTGACAAAACCGGTCTCCGCCCATCCTAAAAGGACGAATCCCTTCTGTTCAAATCCTTGCTCGAGCTTGGGCTGAATCTTTTTGGTCACGGCATCGGCTTCCTGATAGGAGTTGAAAAGCATCGGTAGTTCAAGGACACGAACGGCGGGATTGATCGTGCCAAGTCCCAGTCCGGTAAATCCGGCCATTTGGACCTGACCGATCTGCATTTTACGAATGACATCACGCTCATCGCCCAAGACGCCGCCCGCGTATATCTTCAGCTTTAGACGCCCAGCGGTCTTTTGGGAGAGCTCCTGATTCCACTGCTCCATGACCTTGGCCCATGTCGAGCCATCAGGTGCAACAAGCGCCATTTTGAGCTCCATTGCTCGCGCGGCAAATGACAATAAAAGCCCCGCCATAACGATTACCGACACCAGCATTTTCTTTTTCATAATAGGCCTCCTTGCTTAAAAATATTTTTTTCTCTTTTCCAACAAAAGTGCAGCGCGACGTTTTGCAAGTTCATTTGCGAGACGTTGTTCAGGCAGCGCCTTGGCATCGCCGTTCTCAACCTGTGTAAGCAGTTTTTCAAAAAGAGCGCTGTCTTGTGCCTGCACCGCAAAAAATTGTGCATATAGAACTTTAGTCATGAGGTAACGATCATCAATTTTCAGGGCGGCATCGAACTCTTCACGCGCCCGCTCAATACTGCCGCCAAGCATCTGTGGCCGAGCACTTGCAATGGAACCCAAAAAGCTGTGCGCGGACCCGTAATAATATGAGGGATTAAGCTCAAGTATCCTTTGTGCCATGGCCTCAACACGCGGCACGTCAATGAATGCGCCCGGATCATCACGGTGCAAATTCAGCCAGTTGCCCCAACAAAAAGCGGCCCAAAAAAGTGCAGGCACGTCGTGTTTCCCGAATTTAGCGAGCCCCTTTTTGAATTCATCCAAAGAAAGGGTGAGAACCCTTTCTTGTTCTTTGCCCGGCCAAAGAGCCAAAAGACCATATTCCTTGCCGCGCTGATAAAAAAGATCCGCGCGATCGAAACTCTTTTGATAAGCAGTCTTGTCGGAATCCTTAAAGCGGATCATGTCTTCTTCCAGAAAGCCGAAGGCGTATTGACCATACGATCTTGCAAGAAGTGCTGCCAGTCGCTTGTCTTTCGGATTCCCTTTAGCAAAGACCTCGAGTGTCAGTATGAGTGAAGGCGTGGATGTGCGGGCAAGATCCACGTCCTGTTCCGACTCAACGACAACGCTGCCGTCCACTGCAAGCTTGCCTATGACTGTAGTCGCTGTTTTTTTTATGCTGCAGCCGCAAAAGAGAGCGCACATCACAACGACAACTGAAATTTTGTGTATAGTATTCTGCATACCTTTTTTGCAAAGAACTGTGCCTTTTAACAATGGAAGTGATGAAAATCAACAAAAACAAAGAGATTTTTTGACGCGGCGCGCCGCAGGACTTCTGAAATGGCCTTGTATGTCATCCCTTGAAGGGCGCTTTTTTTATGACGCAGCGTCCCTCACATTTTTCTCATCTTTTTTTACAGATACATGGCGGTCGGCTGTGGTCACATGATGCGGCGGTCCGACATAAAACTGTATTGCCTCCTCAAGCGCCTTCAAATCTACATGCGTGTCCTTGCATGGACCATGCGGTCTCTTGTTTGGGATCCCTATTACAGAAAGCCTGCCGCCGACATCGCGAATTCCGGAGACAAGATCTCGCTCACAGGCAATACCGATAACTGCGGTTGGTCTGATTTCCTTGACCTTCTTTCTGGCCAACTCACCTCCCGAAACAGTGAATATCTCGAATGGATACCGCTGTTTTAGATCCGTTGCTTTTTTGAGTTCTTCTTTAGTAAGACAGCGAGGCAAAAGCACGAGCAGCTTTTCGGCGGTGTCAGCCTTTTTCACAGCCCTTGAAATTGCATTCGAAACCTTCACAAAGGAATGGCCAATGCGATCTCTCGAAATGCCAAAGATTTTGGACAACCTCAAGACGTTGGCGTAGATAAGATTAAAAATGGCGTGTTGACGTGTCTGAAAAAGCAAAAAGTTCCTTTCATGATAGGCTGCAAACAGCAATTCAAGAAACCAGAAGAATGTGACGGCTATATAGAGGCCGGCAAGAACCCATGCGGCCGCCGGCAGTTCTTCAAAAAAAGATGCCAGGCGCGGCGAGATGAGATAGACAAATCCGATTAAAATTATATCTGAAAGGAAGACGACACCAAACAAAAAACCAAGAAAGAGTCCTTTACCTTCATCTATAGGCCCTTCTTTTCCACCTTCCCAATCGATCCACTCGTCACCCAAATTCCTGTCTTCGGGGGAAGTAACGTCACTCTTGTATTCTCTTAAGTGGCTCATAAAAACAGTTAAAAGTTAAAAGTCTAAAGTGTAAAGGGAAAAATCATTAACGCCTAAACATCAATGATCTCATGATTTTCAAGGCCCATTCGCACAAGACCTTCAATATCAAGTGCTTGCTCGACCCCCTCAACCTCGGAAATGGTTGTGTGCGTCACCGGATTTCTGGGCATCAAAAAACTGCAGCAATCATCATGGGGCTGAATGGAAATTTCAAATGTTCCGATCCTCTTTGCTTCATCGACAATTTCCTGTTTATCCATGCCGATCAAGGGCCGCAAAATAGGCAGTGGCGATGCAGTCTCGATTGTTCTCAAGTTTGAAAGCGTTTGAGATGCCACCTGTGAGAGCGCCTCACCCGTGATAAGTGCCTCGGCATTAAACTCTCTTGCAAGCAGGGCCGCGATTCGTACCATAAAGCGTCGATACAAGATCACGCGATACGCCTGTGGCACGCCAACCACAATCTTTTGTTGAACGGGCCCAAAGGGAACCATGAAAAGTTTAGTCCGGGGTTGTCCCTTCATAATGTGAGACAGGAGTTCCACCACCTTCTCCTTGGATGCCGATGATGTGAATGGTGCGGAGTGAAAATGAATGAATATCGGCAGACAACCGCGTTTCATGATACGCCATGCAGCAACTGGAGAATCTATTCCACCTGAGACAAGACATGCGACCTTGCCGCTTATCCCGACTGGAAGTCCGCCGGGCCCCTTGATCTGATCAACAGAAACAAACACCTGATCTTTCAAAATCTCGATTGAAACAGTCATATCTGGTTTTTCCAGATCAACACGGCCCCCTGAAATCGACTGGACGAGAGCGCCGATCTCTTCATTGACTTTCTGTGATGGGAGAGGAAAAGATTTGTCAACACGCCTTGTGCGTACAGCAAAATTTTCGATTGTCTTGGTCGAAATAATTTTTTGAACTGTGTTGCGGATTTCCTCAAGAGAGGGTCGACAACGCACTGCAGCAGCAATGCGGGCCACACCGAAAACGCAAGATAGCTTATCCATCACGCTTTTCCCATCAGCTGGTTCGGCAAATTCAATGTGAATACGACCTCGCGGCCGTCGAATCTCGCATTTACCCTCTTTTTCGATACTGAATCGGATGTTTCTTACAAGACAATCTTCAAAAAGGGACCTGTTTCCTTTCTTCAACGCAATCTCGCCATAATAAACAATAATGGAGGAAAAACTGTGGAGATCCTGTGGATTTATGCGTTTTTGAGTATTCATTATAATTATAAAATAATGGGGATTTTGCCCCTATACAGCCTTTTTTTTCTTATTGGCAAGTCAAAACAAAGTCTCATCTGAAAATTTATAAAATAATCCACAATTTCTATTGGTTAGACAAAAAAAGAGTGTGCTTCATAAATTTTTCAATTTTTTGTTTGACACCACAATATGTAGTATCTAAACATAAACCCATCATACAATATATTGTGGATAATCGAACTGTTTAACAGGCTAGAAAATTTATTTACCTGCTTGTTTTTAAACGGTTTTTTGTAGTTATCCACAACTTAAAGCAGGGGGTGTTAAATCAATTGCCCCTGCTTGAATGGCGGGGGGGTAAAATGGTTTTCAAAGCGGCGAGGGGGATGCATCAAAAAAAGAAGGCTGCGGTCAGCTCGATTCAAAAAGACCTTCCGATTCCCCGTCACTTTGTTCGTCGCGGCGTGGATCCCTTTGATGAAGTGCGCTATGAAAAACGATCCTCCTTAATCACAAATCCAGACGGTTCTGTTGTCTTCCGTATGGATGATGTGGAAGCTCCGGAAAACTGGTCGCAGCTTGCCACCGACATCCTCGTCTCGAAATATTTCAGAAAGCGCGGAGTCCCCGGCAAGGGTTACGAGACATCGGTTCGCCAAGTGATAACGAGAATCGCTCACGCCATAAGATGGGCGGGTGAAAATGCCGGTGGTTATTTTGCATCAACAGATGACGCGGATGCATTTGAATCCGAACTAAAGCATCTGCTCCTTTACCAGAAAGGTGCGTTCAACTCACCTGTCTGGTTCAACTGTGGACTTTATCATTCCTATCACATCGAAGGCAGCGGAGGAAACTGGTGCTGGAATCCCCAAACAGAGAAGCCCGAACTGACAAAAAATTCCTATGAGCATCCACAAGCCTCGGCCTGTTTCATACAGTCAATTGATGACGATTTAATGTCGATCTTCGAGCTCGCAAAAAACGAGGCGAAACTTTTCAAATACGGTTCCGGCACTGGAACGAATTTCAGCAGACTGCGCAGCAAATATGAAAAATTGTCCGGGGGAGGAACATCTTCAGGACTCATGTCATTCCTCGAGGTCCTTGACAGGGGCGCTGGTGCAACCAAGTCCGGAGGAACAACGCGGCGCGCAGCCAAAATGGTCTGCCTCGATATCGATCATCCTGAGATCATCGATTTTATTAACTGGAAGGCAAGCGAAGAAAAAAAGGTCGGCGCGCTGATTGCCGCCGGTTACACCTCTGATTTTAATGGCGAGGCCTATCGCACCGTATCGGGACAAAACTCCAACAATTCGGTTCGTGTCACGGATGCCTTCATGTACTCATATCTCAACGATGAGCCGTGGAAGACGACCCTTCGCACAACCGGCGAACCCTTTGAGACACACCGTGCACGTGATTTGATGCATATCATCTCCGAGGCCACATGGTCCTGCGCAGATCCCGGAATCCAGTTTGATACCACTATCAACAAGTGGAACACGTGCAAGGCCTCCGGCAGAATTAATGCCTCGAACCCATGCAGCGAATTTCTTTTTCTGGATAACAGCGCCTGCAACCTCGCTTCACTCAATCTCATGAAGTTCTATGATGAGGCAACGGGACAATTTGATGTAGAGTCATTCAAACACGCCTGCCGCATCTTCATACTTGCCCAGGAAATTTTGGTGGATTTTTCATCGTATCCCACCGGGATGATCACAAAAAACAGCCATCTTTTCCGACCTTTAGGACTTGGATACGCCAACATGGGAACTCTGCTCATGGTAATGGGCCTTCCCTATGACAGCGATGAAGCGCGGGCGATGGCCTCTGCGATAACGGCGATCATGAACGCCACGGCATATCGAACATCAGCGGAGATGGCGCAGCACAAAGGCGCATTTACTGAGTACGCAAAAAATCGCGAGTCAATGATTGAAGTGATCCGCATGCACCGCGATGCCGCTTACGAAATTCCGGAGCATCATTGTCCTGAGTATCTCACCCGCGCGGCACGGCAGGAATGGGATGGCTGCCTTGCCGATGGCTCCCGCTGGGGCTATCGCAACGCGCAGGTCACGGTCCTAGCACCGACCGGAACGATCGGTCTTCTCATGGACTGCGACACCACAGGTATTGAACCCGACTTTACGCTTGTCAAATTCAAAAAACTCGCCGGCGGAGGCTACTTCAAGATCGTCAATCAGTCGGTCCCTGCAGCGCTCAAACGATTGGGTTACGCACAAAACGAAATTGATGATATAATCCGATACGTCAAAGGAACATCCTCACTTAAAGGAAGCCCTCACATCAACGAACACAGTCTGCGCGACAAGGGATTCAATGATGCAGATTTTGAAAAGATCTCCAATGCGTTGCCACGCGTATTTGATATCTCGTTTGCCTTTAATGCCGGCACACTTGGAGTGGAGGCGATGGCCCGCTTTGGCTTCACCGAACAACAGTATTCAAAACCCGGTTTTAATCTCTTGAAGGAGTTGGGTTTTTCTGATCAGCAGATCGAAGAGACCAACATCTATACCTGCGGCAAGATGACAATCGAGGGGGCGCCACACCTCCGCATGGAACACCTTCCTGTTTTTGACTGTGCCAATAAATGCGGAAAATATGGCGAACGTTATTTGGCGCCGATCGCCCATCTGAAAATGATAGCGGCAGCCCAGAAATTCCTTTCAGGCGGCATTTCCAAGACGATCAATCTGCCCAATAAAATCACAGCGGAAGAGATCGAAAGACTCTATGTCGAAGCTTGGAGGCTGGGAATTAAGGCAGTTGCCCTCTATCGCGACGGTTCAAAACTCGCCCAGCCCCTCAATGCAATCGCAGATGATATCAAAAAAAAACTGGATTCGACGCCGAGAGGGCGGGCGATCGATGCCCAACCGACTTCGATGGAACATCTGTCTGCGGGGCCTAAACGGAGAAGGTTGCCCAAAAAGCGCCGCGGATTCACTCAGGAGGCGCGTGTCGGAGGACACAAAGTTTATCTGCGGACTGGCGAATACGAGGATGGCGCACTAGGTGAAATTTTTATCGACATGCACAAAGAAGGCGCCGCATTCCGCAGCGTGATGAACTGCTTTGCGATCGCAGTCTCTCTGGGACTTCAATACGGTGTTCCCCTCGAGGAATTCGTTGAGTGTTTCACATTCACCCGCTTCGAACCGCAGGGAGTGGTTGACCATCCAAATATCAAGATGTCAACCTCGGTTGTTGACTTTATCTTCCGCGTCCTCGGGATGGAATACATGGGACGAACCGATTTTGTTCAGGTCAAGCCGACCAAGGACGAGGACGTCAAACTGGAGATCGAAAAGATCGAGGATGAGAATAAGCAGGGGGAGATCAAAGCAGAAACGGCCATTGCCGGAAATTCAACTGTGGCGATAGCAAGGCAATCGTCACAACGGCTTGCATCAACTGATCGGCTTGCCCCGCGCTCACAGGCGCAGGTCGCAGAAGACAATGACATCCCAATATCTGTCAATATTCCCCTCAAGGCCGATGCTGTTGCTGCCGTGGCGGGCTCCTTACAAACGGTTGCGACATCTTCCGGGGTGGTTGTATCCCTTGCCGAAGCAAAGCGCCAGCAGGGAGCACATACATCGATTGCAGATGCACATCTGTCCACAATGATGGGTGATGCCCCCTTCTGTGATCAATGCGGCCACGTCACTGTTCGAAACGGCGCATGCTACAAGTGCTTAAATTGCGGCAATTCGATGGGTTGCTCTTAAAACCGTAACTCGTCACTCGTTACTCGTGACTGGCGAAAAGAACAAGTCACGAGTCACAAGTTACGAGTCACGGTGTTTTTATGGATTCCAATCGAATCATTACAGAGCCCCGCGTTTATTTAATCGGCAAATCACATCTTGATTCAGAAATGCTCAAGGCATTCCTGGATGATGAGGGGATGTTTTTTGAAACGGATACCAGTGTTGATGCCGAGATCCTGGCAGAGGCAGCAGGCCGCATCTGTTACCTTTCTTTCGGCAAGGGCCGCAAATCCAACGCTGAATATCTTGAAAACATCATAGCCTCGCATCACGGTTCTGTA
>Ga0315276_10000406_pt1 | contig 36772 bp, 34 predicted proteins | sample YL17G05_0_MG_FD_204542 | JGI IMG/M metagenome (GOLD analysis project Ga0315276, IMG submission 204542) | Sediment microbial communities from Yellowstone Lake, YNP, Wyoming, USA - YL17G05_0 | ecosystem: Environmental > Aquatic > Freshwater > Lake > Sediment | place: USA: Wyoming | collected...
GTTTGCAATTTCTTTTGATGTAATTTGGTACGTTATTTTTAGCCGTTGTCCCATCATGAATCCTCCATATTCTGGGTCATGATGGTATTATCGACTATCGGCTTGAATTAACTTGAATTATTATTAGGGATGGCTTACACCCCCGGCAAATTCAGCCCATCTTACCAAAAACCATAAAAATTAGCCCTCAAAAACCATCATATTTTGAGAACTTGTTATCACTATATATAGTATATTACCCATATTCCCCAAATCGTCTCTTTTTCGGCATTGAAAAGCTTGTTTTCGATAATTATTTTTTAACCCGACCCAGCCGAATTTAAACTTATATTTGCTTAACTTATTGCCCTAAAGAGACTTAAACAAAAACCAAACTTTACTAAAGTTTTCTGACTGGCGTAGTCGATAACAGTAGTGTTAGAACGGTTTGTGCCTCGGAACGGATATCGAGGACATACAACATATAGTGGTTATTGGCTTTTGGACGAAAAAATGGATATTTTCTCCTCTGCCCTGTTAAGCAAGGTGGTAAAGATGGCAAATTTCAACCCTGATGTCCGTAATTCTGCCGATGATAACTTCATTCGGGATAAGGACTTGCTTATGGAGCAAATCCTCGCAAATATGAATAACACTCCGATTGGCCAGGTGTTAAAAAGAATCGCTTCACTGCCGGAGGTTCGCAGAGAGAAGGTTCTTGATATTCGCAGAAGGCTTACCGAAGGCCAATACGACTTCAACGAACGGCTGGATATGGCTCTCGATAAAGTTCTCGATGACCTTATCGCCTGATAAGGTTCCGGGGCAGCAGTTCAATTTCACAATAATTAAAGAATAGCTGTAATAACACTCCGCCCCTTAGTGAGCAAAACACCACTCTTGTTACCCCCTTTGCAGCGTATGAAACGAGATTTTTAACGCTTTTTTAGCGTTTTACGAGACTACTTCCGGAACATCTTCGTCTTCCGGCTCGTCCATATCGAGAGGTTTATAGCCAGGCTGCTTTGATTTTTCCAGCTCTTCCGTGAAGGCGGCTGTTACTTTTTCCTGAATTTTTCGCCGACATTCTGCATTAATAGGATGAGCGATGTCGGCGTGCAGTTTCATTCTGCCCTTCATATCTTTTCTTGCCCTGTTTTCAGATAGTTGCGCCCCACAGTTGTTGCAGAACTTGGCCCTGAGATGGTTTTTGCCTCCGCATTTGTCGCAATGGTCGCTCATTTTTCGCGATGGCATAGCTACGAAATATCCCGCTGTGCCTTCAATGATTTTGATATCGCGAACCACAAATTCGTTGTCCATTGTCATTGAGCAGAATGCTTTTAACCGGTCGTCTTTGTTGTTGATTAGTTTGACTCTGATTTCACTGATTTCCATATTTCTTTGCCTCACTAAAAGTTTACCATTTGTTGTTTTTTACGATAACGCTTTTGCAGCCGAAATTTTCCCTGATTTTGGCCTGGTACTGTCTGGCTGTTTGCTCATCCCCCCGCTTGATGATACAAAACATAGCCGAACCACTGCCACTCAAGCACAAACACTTTCCAATCGTTGATTCAATCTTCGTTTTCAACTCTGCAACTTCTTTATATAAACCAAAGCAGCTTATTTGTAACATATTTACGCACATTTCCGGCACTAAATCAACCCTGTTTTTTTTAAGAAGGCCTATTATTTGACTATGCAGCCGTTTATAAAGGTCGTGGTTATGCCGGTAATTTTCATAAACCTTTTTAGTAGAAACACTTATATCCGGCAGTATGACCAATGCCGAGAAACTGAAATTTTCACGGAATTTCCTGATTTTTTCGCCTTTTCCGGTGCAAAGTGCCAGCGGGCCATCTAAAAAGAAGGCAACATCGCTGCCTAATTGAGCGGCTATTTTTTTAAGTTTTTGGGGGCTGACCGCCAGTCGCAGCAGGCGGTTGACTCCCATAAGTGTTGCTGCTGCGTCGCTGCTTGCCGAGCCGAGGCCTGTTCCTGCGGGAATATTTTTAGTCAGGGTGATTTTTAGGTTGGCGGATTTGCCGCAGCCCCGTGAGGGATGGCTTACGCCACTATCGAGAAGCGATTTGCAGGCTTTATAAACGAGATTTTCCTGTCCAGCCGGCGCCCAATGCGGCCCCTTGCAGAGCAATTCGATGCCGGGTTTTGTGCCTCGCTGGATAAGGATTTCATCGAACCAGTTGATTTTGGCCATTATGGTTTCTATTTCGTGAAAGCCGTCCGGCCGTTTGCCCGCTATTAGCAAACCAAGATTTAATTTTGCCGGCGCCCGCACCAGCAAGGCATTGCCGATAACCCTAAACTGCTTTTTATAAACCATAAATTTCATTGATAATTGATGGTCGATAATTGATAATCAAAAGATTATTACCGAACGGAAGTAATAGTCAATACTTAAGGCTGTGCCTGAAACCTTTTTGAAAGCTCGCAAGTATGATATCGATTAGTGATTGTGTTGATTTTGTTCTTCATCTTGATAGGCACCTTGGATATGTTCTGGAAAGTTATGGCGTTTGGTGTTACCTGCTCTTTTTCGCAATTATTTTTGCTGAAACAGGGCTGGTAGTAACGCCGTTTCTTCCCGGCGACTCTTTGCTTTTTGCACTGGGGACGTTTGCCGCCTTGGGTTCTATCGATGTATTATGGCTGTTTGTTATTCTCTCTGCTGCAGCGGTATTGGGGGACAGCGCCAACTATGCCATAGGTAAATATTTCGGCGCGATGATATTAAAGAGGGAGGGCGCCTGGTTCTTAAAAAAAGAACACATAGAGCGCACGCACAGGTTTTATGAGAAATACGGGGCAAAGACAATTGTGATAGCAAGATTTGTGCCGATAGTTCGGACGTTTGCGCCGTTTATAGCGGGCGTGGGCAAGATGAGCTATTTTCGGTTTTTCGCCTACAATGTGGCGGGCGGCGTGCTTTGGATAACGGCCTTTGTTTTTGGCGGATACTTCTTCGGAAATATTCCGATTATCAAACGGAATTTTACGCTCGTTATTTTTGCGATTATCATAATCTCAATCCTGCCGGCGGTTATTGAAGTTTTAAGGGAAAGAAGGCGAAAACCTTTAAAAAATTAAAAAGCAAAAATAAAAATGCAAAATGACAAAGTAAAATTCAAAAATGAGTTTAAGAAGAGGCTGTATAATTTTACATTAAAGCTTATAGAATTTTTGGATAAGTTGCCGAGCGACAACGTTTCGAGGAGAATCGGCGACCAGTTGCTGCGTAGCGGAACAAGCATTATCGCAAATTACGTCGAAGGGTATGCAGCCAGCAGCAGGAAAGACTTTACCAATTTTTTTAACATTTCACTGAAGTCCGCCAATGAGAGCAAATTATGGTTTGCTCTACTTCGTGACAGCAGAAGGGTCAAACCGGTAGAGGTAACATGGTTCCTGGATGAATTAAATGAAATTGCAAATATTTTTGCTTCGAGCATTCTTACATTAAAGGGGAAAAGGTAATTTTGAATTTTGCTATGTAATTTTAATGTTTGCTTTTTAATTTTTTATATGTTTTATGAATGAGACGCAGAAACAGGTACTTCTTAAAATAGCGAAGGGGACGGTTGAGGCGGTGGTTAGCGGTAAGCCGCTGCCGAAACCGAAATCGGATGACCCTGCGCTTAATGTTCAATCCGGCTGCTTTGTTACGCTGAAGAACGGTGAGCAATTGCGGGGCTGTATAGGCCAGTTTATTTCTGAAGAGCCGTTGATTGAGCTGATTGTCGAGATGGCCAGAGCATCCGCTGCCGGCGACCCGCGATTTCTTGATGACCCGATAACCCCGGATGAGTTAAGCGAACTGGACGTTGAAATATCGGTTTTGTCACCTTTGCAGCGGACTAAAAAGCCGTTAGATTTGCGGCTCGGGGTCGATGGTATCTACATAAGAAAGGGATATGCGTCGGGGTGTTTCCTGCCGCAGGTCGCCACTGAGACCGGCTGGAGTAAGGAGGAATTTCTTTCATATTGCTGCTCACACAAGGCAGGTCTTCCTCCCGATGAGTGGAAAGACCCCCGCACAGAAGTTTATTTGTTTACGGCAGAGGTGTTTGGTGCGCCGTTCAAGGAAATTTGAGATAACTGTGATACGAATTCTCGCATCAATATTATCGGCGTTGATTATTTTTACGGCGGGGTGTTCCGATACCGCCAGAATCACGATACAGGACAGCAACACCCCTAAAATCAACACCTGTGCCGGTATGATTGAATATCTGCGAAAGCAGAATCTGCCGACGTTAAAATCTGTCGAGGTCTGGCAAAACCAATATGGGGACGGCCTTGTTATTACTACCGAGCATTATGAGGTTTATACAACGCTGCTGGAGCCGCTGATGCTTTCGCAGGTTCCGGGGTTTTTGGAATCCGCCTATAACGGCTATCAGGACCAGTTGCCGGAGCCTATTGAAACTACTACTAAATTCACTGTTTATGTTTTTGCCGACCGTCAGCAATGGGATGATTTCACAAAAACCTTTGTCGGTAGCCAGGCCCCGCTGTATCTGAAGATAAAAGCCGGCGCTTATTACCTCAACGGCGCCTGTGTGGCATATAATATAGGCAGGGAGCGGACTTTTTCGGTGCTGGGCCACGAGGGATGGCATCAGTTCAACAGCAGGCACTTTCGGTTTCGCCTGCCGAGCTGGCTTGATGAGGGGATTGCGATGCTGTTCGAGGCAAGCAGATACGAGAGAGGCCTTTTTTATTTTGAGCCGGACAAAAATATGAGCCGATTGGGTTCATTGAGAAAAACGCTGCTGAATAACAGGATGATACCAGTAAAAGAGCTGATTTCCATAAATCCCGGAGAGGCAATTATGGCCAGTGACGATACTGTGACGGCTTTTTACGGCCAGTCTTATGCTATGGTGCGGTTTCTGCGGGAGGAAGGTTACGGCAAACGATTGAATAACTATCACCGGTTGCTGCTCGGCGGCCTGGAGGGAAACTGGCCAATCAGTGAAACAAATAAAAGAATCGCAATGAACAGGAACATTCCGCTGACCATAGGGTGGAACCGGACGGTAGGAACGGAGTTGTTCAAGTTGTATATCAGCGATAATTTCGACCAGATAGAACAGGAATATACGGCCTTTTGCAGGAAGATAGTTTACCACGTAAGATTAAAAGATGGCGGATAGCGTTTAACGTATAGAAAATAAAAATGGCGACTTCGATTATTCTTGCTTCTGCTTCACCGAGACGCAGGCAGTTATTAGCCAAGGCGGGGTATAAGTTTAAGGTTGTTGCATCCAATATTGACGAAGCGGCATTTTCGGCTGAAGGGGTCAGCACGCAGGGATATGCTGAAAGGCTGGCGATGGCCAAGGCGAAAGATGTGGCCGGCAGATTCCCGAATTCGCTGGTAATAGGGGCGGATACCGTAGTGGATTTTAAGGGACAGATAATCGGCAAGCCTGCCGATGCGAAAGATGCGGAGGCAATTACCAGAAAGCTGTTTAGTGCGCCTCATAAAGTGATAACCGGCGTTGCGATTGTTAGATTAAGCGACGGCACCGAGATTGTTGAAAGCGATGTTACGACGGTTTATCCTAAAAAGATGACTGAGCAGCAGATAGAAGAGCATATATAGGGCGGCTCCTGGCAGGATAAGGCCGGCGATTATGCAATACAGGAAACGGGCGAAAAGTTTGTTGAAAGAATAGAGGGGAGCCTGACAAACGTGATGGGGTTTCCGATGGAATTAGTGCAGCGGCTGCTGGGAAAGTGACGTCAGTGCCAGGTGCTATTCCTGTTTTAGGGCGTCGACGAAGCACTTGATGTCGTTGGCCCATTTCTGGGCTTCCTGAAGGTCAATTTCGTCCTTTTTTACCAGCATAGCAAGGTGTCTTTCCATAGTCATCATTTTTTCATCCGGGCCGCTCCTGGTTTTTGTTTGTAGCTGCGAATATAACTGCTCGACCTTGCCTGTTCGTATGAGGTTGGCACAGGCGTAATTGGTGCTGTTGAGGATTTCCATCGCCACGATTCTGCCTGTTTCGTCTTTTTTGGGGACAAGTTTCTGGCAGATGACATAAGCCAGACCGAGCGAAAGCTGATTTCGGACCTCGCCTTGTCTGCCTGAGGGGAAATAATCGAGTATTCGGGTTATTGAGCCTGTTACGTCTCTTGTATGAAGTGTTGAAAAGACCAGGTGGCCTGTTTCGGCGGCCATAAGGGTCATAGAAATAGTTTCGGCGTCGCGCATTTCACCGACAAAGATTATGTCGGGGTCCTGCCGCATCATAGAGCGTAAGCCGGTTACGAAAGATTCGACATCTTTGCCTATCTCCCGCTGAGAGATTATGGAGTATTTCTGCTGATAGATGTATTCGATTGGGTCTTCGATGGTGATTATTCGGCAGGCTCTTGTTTCGCTGATGCGGTCGATGAGAGATGCGATGGTAGTGGATTTTCCGGCGCCGGTGATGCCGGTTACGAGGACCAGACCCTGCTTGAGGTTGATGATGTCTTTCCAGACGTCGTTAGGAAAACCGATGTCTTCGACTTTCGGGATGTTCATAGACAGTGCGCGAATTGCGGCGCAGATGCCGTCATTTTCTTTGAAGACATTTATGCGGAACTGCAGCGCGCCGATTTGATAAGAGCAGTCGACGTTGTGCTGTGTCTGAAGTTTTTGGATATTTTCATCGCTCAGAAGCGGGTAGATAAGTTTTTTTGCTACGTCCGGGGCCACCCTCGCGCCTTTTAATTTTACCAGGTCGCCGTCGATGCGGTATACGGGCGGTGCGCCGACCTTGATATGCAGGTCGGACACGCGCATTACGCCTTTTTCCTCGAAGTAGTGAAGCATATCGAGGATGCTCAATTTGCCGAGGTTTTCGGTGGTGTAGACTTTTATTGCAGCGGAATATTCTTCAGACATTTTTCCGTCTCTCGTATCGGACTATTTTGTATTTTGGTTGCCTTTTTTGTTCGCCAGCCAGTCCTGGAGGTTTTTGGCCAGGATTTCGACGTTTTTTTTCTGCATAATGTGGCTGATAATCTGCGGCTGAATCTTCAGTTTGAGCATAGCCTTGTGGACCCTTTCCCAAAGTCGGTCTTTTTTGGCAGGTGAGCCGGTGAGATATAGCTCTGTTACCAGTTCACTTATTTTCTGAAGCATTATGGAATCGAGGTTGTTATAGTATCCGGAGATTATGTCAATCTGGTGTTTTGAGTAATTTTTCGCAGCCATAGCAATAAAGGTAAAAATTAAGGGGGAAAAAGGCAAGCTTTTTTTACCTTTTAGTTTTGTCTTTTTCCTTCTATTTTTGCTGGCTTTACAATGGCAAACAGCTATAATTTCCGACAAGTATCTACGGACAGGAAGCCGGATATGCGAAAAAGAGCGTTTATTTTAGTTGTCTTGGTTGCATGGATGTTGCAGCCGGCGACAATCATTTTGGCTATTGACAGCCAAAAGGCTGAGGTTTTTACGGGTCAGGATTTATATTTATCGGGGCGGGAATTGGTCAGCTATCGGATGGAGAGCGGTGAGCAGACGCTTGTATTCCAGAACAAGTTTTCAATGTCGATAGGGGCCAATGAGTTTTGCAGCGATAATGCGGTGGTATGGCTGGAGGCTGTAACGACCGAATATCGTGGCAGGGTCAGCATAGGGTATAACGCAAAGGCGTATATGGAAGGCCATATATCGACAAAAAAATTGAAAGGCGCCAAGACGACCGATTTGAATGTAACGGCGGTCAGGCCGACAGGATTGAAGGAAGGTGAGGCGATATTTATCAGTTTCAGCGTCAGCGGCGAGATTTTCCTGACCGCGGATGAACGGAAAAACGCCGACCCTTCAGGACTGGAACTTTATAAAAGGGCGGCAGCATCGGTTGTGCCGCAGGGGCCTGTGTTTGTAGTTCAGCCGCAATCGCTGGTGCCGGAATTGCCGAGAGAAGGTGCCGTTGCAGCAAAACCGACGAAGGCCGAAAAGGTGAAAAAGGGAGAAAAAGTTGTTGTCAAGCCAAAGGAAAAGAAACCGGAATTTATATATCCCGTGAATATTGCGCCGGTCGGAGAGGTTGCGCCGAAGATAGAATCAGACCAGGCGGATGTTGCGACCGTAACAGGCAGATTTTACCTTTGGCAGAAGCTCAATGAGAAAGGCGGATTGCTGGAGATACAGGCGGATAATGCTGTTGTGTTTTATTTCGGCAAAGAGCTTAAGGTGGGTAAAGAGCAGACCGGCGAGGAAAATGTTCTGGCGAAGGGTGCGATAAAGGCGATTTATGTCTGCGGCGATGTTGTGATGACCGAAGGGCCGCGAACAACACGGGCGGATGAGATTTATTACGACTTTCAACTGAAAAAGGCCATTGTGATAAATGCGGAGATGAGAAGTTTCGATGTTAAGCGGGGGATACCGATTTATGTCAGGGCGGCGAAACTTCGGCAAAGGGCTGAGAATGAATTTGTCGCTGAGAATGTAGTGATGACCAGCAGCGAGTTTTACAAGCCTCAGGTTTCAGCCACCGCTGCGGAGGCGGTTATACGTGACACGACACCAAAAGACACAGAGGAGGGTAAGGTTTCCGACAGCAGTTACGATGCCAGTTTGCGGGATGTGCGGCTGAAAATGGGCGAGACAACGATTTTCCGCTGGCCGTTTATGCGGAGCAATCTGCAAAGGTCTGACGTTCCCATCAAAAGCGTGCATATCGGCAACGACAATACCTGGGGGACATCGCTTGAGACGCGATGGTATTTGTATCGGCTGCTGGGGCTGCGGGAGCCGGAAGGTGTTGAAAGCACGCTGGCTTTGGATTATTTCAGCAGGCGGGGAGCAGGGGCCGGCGCCGAGATTAAGTATAAAGGGGAAGATTATTACGGCAGAGTGCTGGGATATTTGATAAATGATTCAGGAGAAGACAGGCTTGGAAGAATGAGCAGCCGCCATGACCTTAAGCCTGAGAACGAACTTCGCGGGCGGTTTGCGTGGGAGCACAGGCAGTATCTGCCGTATAACTGGCAGCTCACGACTGGTATTGATTATCAGTCGGATGAACATTTTTTGGAAAGCTTTTATCGCAGTGAATTCAACTCAGGCGTGCAGGAAACATACGTGCATCTTAAAAAGTCGCAGGACAACTGGGCGGTGTCGCTGCTGGGCAAGGGGAGGATAAATGATTTTAAGGATGAGCTGGAAGAGATGCCCAGCGCCGAGTATCACCTGACGGGGCAGTCGCTTTTTGACGACAAATTTACGTTATACAGCGACAGCGCCATAGGCAGGTGGCGACAAAGGATAGGCGATAACCATTTGACAGATATAAGCCAGGAGCAATTTACGTTTGCATCGCACAGGACTGAGCTCGATATGCCGCTGCGGGCGGACCCGTTTAAGGTGGTGCCGTTTGCGGCGGGGACTTTCGGTTACGATGACCGCAGCGGTTTCACGCGGACGCTTGTGAACGGAAGTAATTCAGGCGAGTTCGGCGAAGAAGCGGTTGGGATTGGCGAAGTCGGTGTTCGCGCATCATCGCGATACTGGAAGGTGTACCCTGATGTTAAATCCCGGCTTTGGGACCTGAATCAGTTGCGGCATATTATAGAGCCGAGTTTAACGGCTGTTCTGTACGGTGAAACCGACAAGGTTGTTGAGCAAAAAGACACGCTGAATGTAGGTATTTCGCAACTTTTGCAGACTAAGCGCGGCAGCGGAGACAATCAGCGGACAGTCGACTGGATGAGGCTGGATACCGATGTTACGTTTGTGAATGATTCCGAAGAAGCGGAGACGTCCGGGCCTGACAGGTTTATCTGGAATCGGCCGCTTGTGCCGCTGAGGGTGTTTTCGGCGCCTGAGATTTTCAGCGGAAGTCTTAGTAGCAATCTTCGCAGGTTTGAGATGTATGGGCCGAGACGCAATTATTTCGGCGCCGATTACGTATGGCGTGCGAGTGACACGCTGGCGGTGCTTAGCGATATGAATTTTGATTTGCAAAGCTCAGTGGTGCAGCAGTTCAATGTCGGCATTTCGCGTCTTTGCTGGCCGAATCTGAGTTATTATATAGGCAGCAGGTATTTAAGGCGTGTTGAAGTTTTGGATGAAAAAGGCTCGAATGCGGTTACTTTCGCACTCACTTATGAGCTTGACCCGCGGTATATGCTGGTTTTCTCGCAGCAGTATGATTTTGACTATGAGGCGAATATACAAAGCGAGGTATCGCTCATTAGGCGGTATCACCGGATGTATTGCAGCCTGACGTACCGTGCCGATGAGTCGTTGGCGCAGCAGGCGATAGTGTTCGGAATCTGGCCGCAGGGTGTGCCGGAGATGTCGATTGGGCCGAGAAGGTATATGGGGGTAAGCAGGCCGGGAGGGTATTGAGATTTGTAGCTGATGATTGATTATTAATTATTATAAGGAAAGCGGTTCAAGGAGATTTTTATGGCGTTGGTAACTACTAAAAAGATGTTTGAGATGGCATACAAAAACGGCTATGCGATTGGTGCGTTCAATGTGAACAATATGGAAATTACGCAGGGAATTATGAGCGCCATAGCCGAGGCAAAATCGCCGTTAATACTGCAAATATCCAGAGGCGCACGAGAATATGCGAGTATGAGTTACCTGAGGGCGATTATCGATGTGGCTGTTGCCGAGAACCCCGATATTCCTGTTGCAATGCACTTAGACCACGGCGATACGTTCGAGATATGCAAGCAGTGCGTTGACGACGGTTTTACGTCGGTGATGATAGATGCGTCGAGCAAACCTTTTGAAGAGAATGTGAGAATTACCAAAAAGGCGGTTGAATATGCTCACGCTAATGGTGTTGTGGTTGAGGCAGAGATAGGACAGTTAGGCGGTATCGAAGAAGATGTGGTCGGCGTCAGCCACGATGATATAGACAAACATATCACCGACCCGGCGCAGGCGGTGGAGTTTGTTGAGAAGACAGGCTGTGATTCGCTGGCGGTTGCCTGCGGCACAAGCCACGGTGCATACAAATTCAAGACTGAACCAAAGCTTGCTTTTGATGTAATAGAAAAGATAGAAAAAAAGCTGCCGGGATTTCCGCTGGTTATGCACGGCTCAAGCAGTGTGCTGAAGGAGTTTGTGGACCTTATAAACAAATACGGCGGTAATATGCCGCACGCAATGGGTGTGCCGGAAGAGGCCATCAGCAAGGCGGCGAAAATGGCTGTGTGCAAGGTAAATATAGATACGGATTTGCGAATGGCGCTTACGGCGAAGATAAGACAGGTTTTTGCGGAGAAGCCCGGCGAATTTGACCCTCGTAAATATCTTGGACCCGCCAGAGAGGCCATTAAAAATATGGTCAGGCACAAGCTGAATGTTCTGGGATGTGCAGGCAAGGCTGCGGAGTGTATAGAGGGGGTAGAGTGTAGAATTTAGGATTAAGAATTAGCGGAAAAATAATAAAGGCACAAATCGAAGTTAATATGCGATACCTAAAATTTAGAATAATTATTGGAGTGGTGGGGGGTGTTTTTTTATTTGCGGGAATTGCTCTCGCTGCAAAAACAGGGCCGAATGATGTCAACGTGGGATTGCCGGGCGGACGGGCGAGTCCTAATTTGGAGAAGGTAGATGTTGTTGAAAAGGCATACGAGTTAATCTACGAAGGCAAGTTCGATGCTGCGGATGAGTTGATAAAGCAGTCCAAAAAAGAGCAGGTTGATGCCCGTATGCCGGCTCTGGAAAAAATTATCAGTGATTCTAAAGATATAAGCGTAAAACGTCAGTCGGCGCGTGAGAAGGTATGCAAAGAGCAGATGGATGAGTTGAAGAAGTTTGAGGCTGAAAAATCCGGAAAAAGCAGGAAGCTGAATATAGACGACATAAACGACGTGAACGACGTTACAACAAGGCTTGCGATTATAGCTAAGTTGTGGGAATTTGCGGATGAGCAGCACAGGAAGGAGCTTTTGGCCGAGCCGTTCGTAAAGCGAACTATGGAAGAAACCAAGGCGATGGCGGCTGAATTGGCGGCTGAATTTGAGACAAAGGCCGATTGGATTGAGGCTTATGCGGTTTATTATAGCTGGCTTCAGGTTATTGAGCCGAACAATAAGTCGAATTCGGATTATTGCGAGCAGCTTTGGGACAGGGCCAATATTGTGGCTTCTTTTCAGGATAGTCCCTGCGAGACCAGCAAGGAGCGTTATGCAGGTGTCAGGAAGGAATTATTTTTCAGGGCAATTGATGTTCTTAATTCCAATTATGTCGGGCCTGTTGAATATCGGCCGATGGCGAACAAGGCTGTAAAACAATGTGAGCTGCTGGCGGATGTGATAGGGGTTTTGTCGAGATTAAAATCCACTTCCGGCGAAAAAGGGGACGCAAATTCGCCGGATAATAAGAAGCTGGGACTGATTAAGAACCTGAAGATTCCGCCGCCCGGCAGCAGGGAAGTAGCGGCGTGGTCGGCGGGACTGGCGTCGATTACCGGCGAAATCAACCAGTCGCCGATAGGTATAAATAAGGATAAGTTCATAGAGGTTTTCGAGAAGGCAATAACCCTGAATGAGTCGACCATTAAGTTGCCGAAGGAGATTTTGGTCGCCCAGTTTGCAGAGGCGGCGTTTTCATCGCTCGACCCGTATACGGTTATGATTTGGCCCCGGCAGGTGGAGGATTTCGAGAAGACGATGACCAATGAGTTTTCGGGCATCGGCATAGAGATTACGAAAGAAAAAGGTCGGTTGACGGTGGCGAGCCTGCTGCCTGATACGCCTGCGTATAATTCCGGTCTCGATGCCGGGGACGTTATAGAGGTGGTGGACAAGCTGCCGACGAAGGATATGTCCCTTTCCTGTGCGGTCAAGCATATCACCGGACCTGCCGGCACAAAAGTGGCATTGACCATAAAGAGAACAGGCGAGCCGCAAAGCCGGGATATTACCATAACCAGGGACAGGATAATCGTTCATACGATTCGCGGCTGGAAAAGAACCGAGGCAGGCAAATGGCTTTATATGATTGACGAGCAGAACAGGATTGGTTATGTCCGGATTACCAATTTTTCCGAAAAGACAGTTTCGGATTTGGAGAAGGTACTGGTTCAGCTTGAAGCGGAGGGTATGAAGGGACTAGTTCTGGATTTGCGGTTCAATGCGGGTGGGCTTCTTAACAGTGCAGTCGATGTGGTTGACGAATTTGTGAGCGAGGGGCTGATAGTCAGCACACGTCCCCGTTTCGGCGTCTGGACATATTCAACCGCCAAAAAAGAAGGGACACACCCGAATTACCCGCTTGTTGTTCTTATAAATGCCGGTTCGGCCAGCGCTTCTGAAATAGTGGCCGGTTCGCTGGCGGACCCGCAGCAAAGGCGGGCGATACTGGTGGGCGAAAGAACCCACGGCAAGGGCAGTGTGCAGTCGATAACGCAGCATCCAGGCGGAGGGGCGCAGTTGAAATATACGATGGCGTACTATTATTTGCCGTCAGGCCAGAGAGTCGAAAGTCAGGATGAGATGAAAAAACGCAACAGAAAAGACTGGGGCGTCGGGCCGAATGTTGAGGTCAAATTGAGGTCGGATGAGATTAAGCAAATGATTGATGTGCAAAGGGACAATGATGTGCTGGTTAAAGCCGGTCATAACGGCGGCGGTGCATCATTGAAGAAACATCCGCTCGAAGAGACTCTTGTGGCAGACCCTCAACTGGCTGTCGGTATTTTGATTGTCAGGGGCAAACTTGCTCAATCTGGCTCGCAGCAGCTAACCCCAGGTGCAAATTAAAAGACGAGAGGGACGAATTTGACGAACACAGGCGAAACAAACAAATTTGAACAGCAAAGGCGGGAGAAGTTGTCCCGCATTGTAGAGATGGGTATAGACCCTTACGGGGGCAGGTATGACGGCGGTGAGCCGGCTGCGGAAATAAAACGCAGGTACGTGGATGGCGATGAAAGTCAGCAGGCGAAATGTGCAGGCAGGATTGTGCTGCTGAGGGATATTGGGAAGCTGATTTTCATAACGCTGCGCGACTGGAGCGGGACGATTCAAATCGGCCTGAGTAAAAATTTATTGGGTCAGCAGTGGCCGCTTGCCAAACTGCTTGAGGTTGGGGACATAATCGGTGCTGCGGGGAAGCTGGGCAGGACGCAGACGGGTGAGATTACGGTGTGGGTATCTGAAGGCGGCCTTACGGTGTTGAGCAAGAGTTTGAATCAGCCGCCGGAGAAGTTTCACAGCCTTGCAGACGTTGACCTGCGTTACCGGCAGAGATATGTAGACCTGTGGGCCAATCCTGAAGTGATGGAATTATTCAAAAAGCGCAGCGCTATTATATCAAACATTCGTGAGTATCTTAAAGGCAGAGGTTTTCTGGAAGTTGAGACGCCGATGATGCAGACGGTGGCCGGCGGGGCGGCGGCAAGGCCGTTTGTTACGCATCATAACAGCCTGGATATGGACCTGTTTCTGCGAATCGCACCGGAACTGTTCCTGAAAAGGCTGCTGGTGGGCGGAATGGAAAAGGTGTTTGAAATAAACCGCAACTTCCGCAATGAGGGCTTGAGCAGGCGGCATAATCCGGAATTTACGATGCTTGAATTATACCAGGCTTATGCTGATTACAATGTTATGATGGATTTGTCGGAGGAGCTTATCTGCCTGCTGGTGGAAAAATACTGCGAGAGCAAGCAGGTTAAATTCGATGATATGACAATTAATTATGCCAGGCCGTGGCGACGCGCCAAATATGCCGATTTGCTGAAAGAATACGGCGGCTGTGACATCAACGATTTTGCCTCTGTTGAGAACAAGGCAAAAAAACTTGGGCTTGATGTGGCTGCTATGGACCCGGTAGTCTTAGTAAATAAGGTGTTTGAGGCGACCGTTGAGGGGAGCTTGGTTAATCCGACATTTGTTGTGGATTACCCGGCGGCACTTTGTCCGCTGACGAAGCGCAGGAAAGATAATCCTGAATATGCCGAGCGGTTCGAGCTGTTTATCGGCAGGATGGAGCTGGCCAATGCCTATACGGAGTTAAACGACCCTCTTGTGCAGGAGGAGAATTTCAAATTGCAGTTGCGAGGCCAGGAAGAAACAATGGCGAAAATGGACGCTGATTTTATAACGGCGTTGAAATACGGTATGCCGCCTGCAGGAGGGCTGGGTATTGGAATCGACAGGCTTATAATGGTTTTGACCGGCGCTGCGAGCATTCGCGAGGTCGTACTGTTTCCGCTTTTGAAGTCAGTGGATAAATAGCCACAGAGTTTTTAGCCACAGAGAGCACAGAGGACACAGAGGTAAAAAAGAAATTCAATGCCAGACGAGTTGACAGAAAAAATTATCGGTGCGGCAATCGAAGTTCATCGAGAGCTTGGTCCCGGACTTCTTGAGTCGATTTACGAAGAAGCCCTGTGCTATGAATTTGACTTGCAGAGCATAAAATATAAAAGACAAGTTCCTGCCGATATTATCTACAAAGGCAAAGTTATCAAAGGCCAGAAAATCGACCTCCTTGTTGAAGATGAAGTAGTTGTAGAAATAAAATCGCTGTCTAAAATGCCTGAAGTTGCATTGGCTCAAACCCTCTCCTATCTCAAGGCAACAAATCTCAGACGAGGCCTGATAGTAAACTTTGGCGAGAAACGGCTTATCGACGGCATTAAGCGTGTTGCCCTATGATAGCCACAGAGAAGACAAATATTATTTAGCCACAGAGGACACAGAGGTCACAGAGAATAAAAAAAATGGAAAAAGAAAATTTATCAAAAATCTGGCCTGTTTTTTATTTATCTGCCGATTGGTCGCAAAATATATATGAATGTTTTGACCTTGGTATTAAGCTTATAAGGATTGATGAGAATTGTCGAAATATGATGGATAATATCCTTCCTAACTCGTGCTATGATATCAGATCTGAACTTAAGAAAGCCAATTGGTTATTAGCTGTTAATTTACCACAAGCAATACAACATGTGCCTATTAATGATATAAACATGTCGTTTGAAAACGAAGTACAAGAAGTCATAATCGCCTCATTTTTAATGTGTTTGCGGATTATACACCAGACAAATGCTATTTGTCCTATTCAATTCGAAGCAAACATAACTCCCGATGGCATAGATGCCACCTCGATAAGTGAAGCGTCCTGTGATTATTACTATGCCAATTCTTTTTTCTTATCTGGTCAATATGTTCCTATTTGGAATTGGTTCGAACGTTTCAAAGAGAGTGACCTGCAACTTTTAACGGATTTATGGTCGGCCATTGTGAAACTCCGCAAACTTGATTTTTGGGCAAAAGTTGTTTTTAAGGAAGAATTCTTTGCCGATTTAGACAAAAAATCTGTGGAGAACATTGAAAAAGAGATACGTGAATCTTTGCTATCAGCCTGTTCTTTTGCAGTTGAAAATAGCCCAGAGTTCAAAGAAGCATTGTGTTCTTTCGCTGAAAATATTTGTTCATGGAAAAAAGAAGGCAGAGAAGAGGAGTTTGTTAAAGAAGCGTGGCAGGAATCTTATTCAAAGCTTCTTCGGTATCACTTCATAAAAAAACAGGAGGAAATCTCTTCCGCACGTACCCGTATAGGAAGGGCCTTGAATCTTTTTGACGAGAGCCTTTTTCTGTCTAAACTTCATGCATTTTTGTCAATGTGTTTGGTTCTGGAAACAATATTTACGGTTGAGGAAGCTGAGATTACATACCAGTTTGCGACAAGATTGGCGAACATCACTGGTAAAACCTTAGAACAGCGAAAAGACATATTTAAAAGAGCCAGAAATGTCTATAATGAACGAAGCAATATTGTTCATGGGAGAAGGTCGATCGAAACCGTAGACCCTGATATTTTGAAGGATGCTTTTTTCTTTGCTCGCCAGAGTCTGCTGCATATCCTACTTGATTCCAAACTTTTAGCGTTGTATTCCGACCCCATAACTATAGACAAAACTAAAATTTCGGGTAAAGCGGCAGAAGCAATAAAGGATTATTTCCGGGATTTGGATTTACGGTGAGATGAGTGGTATATTACAGCTAAAAGCAGTTTAATTTATTTGAGGAATTTGATTTCTCTGTGACCTCTGTGTCCTCTGTGGCTAAAAAAACTATTTGTTGCTCTGTGGCAAAGATAAATCGGACGGGTAAGAAATGCTGAAAATATTTCTCTGGCTTAGGTACCTGCAGAAGAAAAAAATTGTTTTCCTGAGTTTTGCTGCGGTTGCGCTTTCCGTTGCTCTTCTGATAGTTGTTGCCAGTCTGTTTACAGGCTTTATTAACGCATTTGAACGAAGTGCGGTTGAAATGATAGGGGATGTTGTTGTTTCGCCGCCGACCAGATTTCCCAAATATCCGCAGTTTATCGAGCAGTTGGAACGACTCAATTCCGTGAAGAAAGCCACCGCAGTTCTGTTTGGGCAGGGACTGCTGCATCTTGGCAAAGGCGATGTTCGGGCGGTGGAGATTTGGGGGATTGAGCCGGCCCGAAGAGCGGAAGTGATGGATTTCAAGAGCGTTTTGCTCAGGCAGAAGGGATTGCCGGGTCAGCCGAGTTTTGAGGTTCAGGGACAGCCGGGTAAAATCGGCGGGTTTGTGGGAATCGGAGTATTGGCTGAGCCGAATGAGAAGACCGATGAGTATGATTTTGAAAAAGCCGAAAAAATGACAGGCCGGCAGGTTGTGCTTACGACGGGAACGGTAATTGAGAACAAAGAAGGACAGCAGGGACAATTTAAAAGAAAGACCGTCGAATTTACAATCGCGGACATTGTTTACAGCGGCGTATATTACAGCGACAAGGCTTTTATTTATCTGCCCATAGAGGAATTGCGGAAGGTTTTGTATCCGAATGAAGATGGTCAGGTGGCCAAACAAATTCAAATCAAGCTTGCAGACGGCGCTAATGTTGATGCTGCGATGGCGCAAATCAGAGGCGTCTGGGAGGATTTTGCATCGAGGCAGCTTGGGTGGGATTCGTATCTTATAAGAAGCACGAGTATTGAGACGGCCAAACAGATGCAGAGTCAGCTTGTAGCCGAGTTTAGAAAGCAAATGGGGGTTTTACTGTTGATATTCGGCATCGTAAGTTTAAGTGCTGTTTTGCTGATTTTCTGCATATTTTATATGATTGTGATGACCAGGCAGAAAGACATTGCAATAATAAAAAGCTGCGGAGCGGGGAGCGGCTCGGTGGCATCAATTTTTATCGGCTTTGGCGCCTGCGTGGGAGTAATCGGCTCAGCGATAGGTACGGCGATTGGTTATGTCATAACGAAAAACATAAATGTTGTTGAGCAGTGGATACGGATAATCTTCGGGCTGAAGATTTGGAAAAGCAGTATATATCTGTTCAGCAGGATTCCCAATGAGGTTGACTGGGCGTCTGCGAAATTTATCGTGGTTCTGGCTGTTATAGCGGCTGTTGTTGGTGCATTGATACCGGCGATTGTTGCAGCCAAAACAAGACCGGTAGAAATCCTGCGATACGAGTAATTTATATTGAAAGCCTGGTTATGCACGAGATTATTCTTGCGGTCAGATATTTGCTGAGGCGGCGCATAACGTATTTTGCGGTGCTGGCGGTAACACTTTGCGTATTCATAGTGGCTGTGGTAATGACGGTGATGACGGGACTCGTGGATGAGTTTAAGCAAAAAAACCACAACTTTGTTGGCGATTGCGTCATCGGCACTGAATCGCTTGTCGGGTTTCCATATTATGAGGATTTTGTGAAGACACTGGATGGGTGCGATTATGTCGAGGCAGTTTCGCCGATAATTAAAAGCTATGCACTGATAAATCAGACAGGGGTTGAAACAGGACGAAATGAGGGCGTTGAGATTATGGGGATTGAGCCGGGTAAACACGGCAAAGTTACGGGTTTTGGCAGGACACTGAGTTATAATAAGGAGGATGTGTCGAAGGCGTTTAAGCCGGTTTATGACCCGAATCTCGCAGGTTTTGTAGCAGGAGCTGAACTTGGCAGGAGGCTTGGTATTCAGGGCGGCTATGGTACCGCCGGCACAAAGGTTCTTGCCGTAAGTTGTTTTCCATTGACGGCGAAAGGCACTTTGGCCAGAGCAGGGACGGACCTGGTCAACACAAAAACATTTTATTATAGTGACACCTCGCAAAGCGGCCTGGTGTATGTAGATGGTTCTATGATTTATTTGCCTTTTGAACAGGCGCAATTGCTTTGCGGGATGAATGAGCCTGTCAAAAGAACAAGCTGGCTGTATATAAAATTCAGACCTGGCGTCAAGGTTGCGGCCGGATGTGAAAAGGTTTCTTTGTTATGGCGGGACTTTGTAAAGGAAAGAAGCGGTCAAACGCAGGCGGATTTGCTGGATAAAGTAACGGTGCAGAGCTGGAAGAATTACAGGCGGGCGTTCATAGCGCCGGTTGAAAAAGAGCAGGTGATGATGACGGTGATGTTCGGCCTTGTGGGGATTACGACTGTTTTTATTATCTTTGTGGTTTTTTATATGATTATCGGCCATAAGAGCAAAGACATCGGCGTGCTGAAAAGTATAGGTGTTTCAAATATGAGCGTTATGAGGTTGTTTTGCGGATTTGCATTTTTGATTGGTCTGTTAAGCTCATTCGCAGGTCTTTTTGGCGGCTGGTTGTTTTTGCTGGAAATAAACAAAATAGAAGGCTGGCTTTTTAAGCATTTCGGATTCCAGTTGTGGGACAGAACGATTTATGCCATAGGTGATATACCGAATCGAATGGGGTTTGGCGTTGCGGCGGTGATAGCATTGTCGGCGATAATCGTGTGCCTGGCTGGGGCATTTCTGCCCAGCCGGCAGGCGGCGAAACTGAATCCTGTGGAAACTTTGCGGGTGAGTCAGATATGAGTGAGAATGATTTTATATTACAGGCAGCGGGTGTTTATAAATCTTATAAGATGGGGGCGGCTGAGGTTTGTGTGCTGAAAGGCATTGATTTGGCCGTAAAAAAGGGTGAGTTTCTGACAATAGTCGGGGCATCCGGGAGCGGCAAAAGCACGTTGCTGCACATATTAGGGTCGCTGGACAGGCCCGATAAAGGTGCAGTGAAATTTGAGGGTCGGGATTTAAGTCGGCATAGCGGGAGGGAATTAAACCTGTTCCGCAATAAAACGGTGGGTTTTGTTTTTCAGTTTTATCATTTATTGGACGAATTAAATGTGTTGGAAAATGTTTATTTGCCGGCAATGGTTTCAAAAGGAATGGTCGGCTGGCTTGGCAGTCGCAAACAGGCCAAAAGACGGGCTGAAGAGTTGCTTGCCGAGCTTGGATTGAGTGAAAGGGCTGGCCATAAGCCGTATGAGCTGTCGGGCGGAGAGAGGCAGAGAGTGGCTATCGGCAGAGCGTTGATGAATGAACCGAAGGTGCTTTTGGCGGACGAGCCGACCGGAAACCTTGACTCTGCGACGGGAAATGGTATCTTAAAGGTTCTTGAGAAGCTGAACAAGGCCGGCCAGACGATAGTTATGGTTACTCACGATGAAAGAATTGCACAAAGGGCTGGCCGGATAATAATGTTGGCTGACGGCAGGATAGTAAATAAGTAACGGTAAATGGTATAAAGCCAAAAGGAGATTTTGCGTGGCATTGAAAATATGGCTTAACGGCAAACTGGTAGACGAGGCGGATGCCAAAGTATCAGTTTTTGACCACGGATTGCTTTACGGCGACGGGGTTTTTGAGGGCATTCGTGTTTACAGCGGCAAATTATTCGAACTGGAGGCACATATCGCCCGGCTTTATGAGTCGGCAAAGGTGATTCGCCTCGATATTCTGATGAGTAAGAAGGAAATCATCAGGGCGATTGAGGAGACCGTTGCGGCCAACGGCGTTATCGACGGTTATATTCGGCTGGTGGTAACACGCGGGGTTGGCGACTTGGGACTGAATCCTCTTGTTTGCGAGAACAGCACGGTATTTATTATAGCCGACAGCATCCAGCTTTATCCCGAAGAGCTTTATGAGAAGGGTATGAAGGTAATAAGCGCAACGACGGTGCGCAGCCATCCGCTATCGGTTCCGCCGCAGGTCAAGAGTCTGAATTATCTAAATAACATCCTGGCCAAGATTGAGGCGCTGGACAGCAACGTGCCGGAAGCGATTATGTATAATCACGAAGGGTATGTTGCCGAAGCTACCGGAGATAATGTTTTTATCGTAAAGAACGGCGTAATCAGCACGCCGCCGGTTGAGGCGGGTGCTCTCGGAGGGATAACGCGGGGTGTTGTTATCAAGTTGGCCGGCAGGGAAAATATTAAGGTGGTTGAAAAAATCCTGACGAGATTCGATTTATACGTTTGCGACGAGCTGTTCCTGACGGGAACTGCCGCCGAGGTTATTGGTGTCGTTGAAATTGACGGCAGAGTTATAGGCAGCGGAGAACCCGGTCTTGTTACGAAGCTGCTGAGAAAAGAATTCTTCAAATATGCTCACGGAAAATAATACCGACATATCAAATGTCTTCAGCGTTATAAGTGACGAATTAAAGCAGGTGAGGGAGTTTATATCGTCGGCTGTTTTTTATGATATGCCTGCAATGATACGGCAGCCGGTGTATACGCTGCGGGATTCGCTGTTCAGCGGCAAGATGCTGCGGCCGGCGCTTGTTATATTATCATACCGTGCCTTAAAGGACGGATTGTATCAGAAGACCGCTGCGGATGAGGTTATTCGTGTAGCGGCGGTCATTGAGTTAATTCATAATGCCACGCTGTTGCACGATGATGTTATAGATGAGGGGGTAAGGCGGCGAGGCGTTCCCACGATAAACAATTTGCTGGGCAATGAGACTGCCGTGCTGCTTGGTGATTTTCTGTTGAGCAAGGTATTCAGGGTCTGTGCGGATTTGAAACCTGCGGCGGTGCGGATAATTTCTGCCGCTGCGGAACGAACCTGCGAAGGTGAATTAAGCCAAACAATGCAAAAGGGAAACTGGCAGTTAAGCGAGCCGGAATACCTTGAGATAATTACTGAAAAAAGCGCCGCACTATTTAGCGGCTGTTGTCAGGCCGGCGCTGTTTTGGCCGGTGCAGATAAATCACAGGTTGAATCGCTTGGCAGTTTTGGCATTAACCTTGGTGTTGCGTTTCAGATTACCGATGATTTGCTCGATATAATCGGCGATGAGAGCAAGACCGGCAAGACGCTCGGAAGCGATGCCGGCAAAAGCAAGCTGACCCTTGCACTGATACATTTGCTCAGAACCGTTAAGAAAGAAGCCGGAGAAGAGTTGATAGAAAGATTAAATAATCCTCTTGAGAATAAAAGTGTTCTGTTAGAGATGTTGAAGACGCACGGCAGCCTGGAATACACCCAAAACAAGGCTCAGGAATTTGCGGCAAAAGCAATTGAGAATTTGGTTGGCATAAAGGAAAGCGATGCCAAAAATGCGTTGATTGAGACGGTAAAATTTTTGACCAGAGAGTTTTAAACCCGCCGTGAAAAGGCGGACTGAATATAAAAAGAAAAGAGGCTGGTTTATCGGAAACCAGCCTCTTTTGTTGACACAAAATTTTCCGTTTTAAAATTTGTAAGTCAGGCTTGCCATTGCCCAGGTTAAACTTTTTTCGTCATTTACCGATTTGTCCATTGTCACCTGATGAAAGACGCCCGGCGTAAAAACGAGGTCCTTGCAGACGGGGAAGTCCGTTGAGACGCCGAAAACAGCATTTGACCATTCGTGGTCGGGATTTCTTGCAGGGGTAGGACTGACGCCATCATTGTATACCACTTCGGCGTGCAGATTAAGCACCTGCTCTGCGGTATTCGGCACAATGGCCGGTATCGCCCAGCCATAGTCAAGCATAAAGATATGTGCGAAGCCGGAAGCGGTACCGCCTGACGGTGACCTGTCGCCGACTATGGTATCGCTATTGGACGGCCAAAGTTTGACAAGCACATAACTTGGAACCAGACCTTTTACGCCCAGCAGGTTCGGAAAGGAAAATACGCCGTTTAATTCCTGCAGGTCGACGCTGTCTCTGGTATGACTGCTAAGCCTGGGGTAGTTATAATAAACATAGCTTAGCCTGTAATTCATAGCATACCATTCGCTTTCACAGAGACGGTTGCCGTAGTATAGAGTATAGTCCCACCGTTCGTTGTCTACATATCCATGTTCAGTAGCCATGTGTCCTACGGCACTGAGTCCAAAACCTGTGCCGTACAGGTCCAGGTCGATGCCCGGGTGGAAGGCGCCCTGTGTACCGAATACAGAGAAGCCACGCCAGACATATTGGCTGGTGTAGGTTGCATTGATGGCCCCGTGCAACTCACCCGCTGCGGCCTGTGCCAGCCCCGTCATACTCAGGAATACAACGGCGACTAACAGAATTAGTTTCTTTCTCATAACTCATCTCCTTAAAAAAACCTTGTCTATCCCTAACTTTTCAAAAACCGTTAACGTGTATTTTTAATGTTACTGCAACTAAAGCAAATGTTTAACACAATATATCGGCATAGTCAAGCCGGCAAAATTAAATTTTTTTTAAATATTCGGACCTTATTTTTATCACCATTTGCCGGTTTTTCGCACCTCCGCCTTTGGTAGTTTTTTAAGCGGTTCGGTATATTTTTTAATTTCCTCATCAGGAAGCGTATAATCTGACAGTTTTCCGGCCAGGAAAGCATCATAACCCGAAAGGTCCATAAGGCCGTGTCCGCTGTAGTTAAACAGTATCACCTTTTCTTTGCCTTCTTCTTTGGCTTTTATAGCTTCATCAATAACGGCGGCGATTGCGTGGCTGGTCTCGGGAGCGGTGATGCTGCCTTCCGTTCCCGCCCAGGTCATAGCGGCCTGATAGCATTTTGTCTGCGGATACGACTTTGGCTCAAGAAGCCCTTCGTTGATGGCCTGGCATACCAGAGGCGCCATACCGTGGTATCGTAGTCCGCCGGCGTGGATGGGCGGCGGGATAAAGGCGTGGCCGAGCGTGTGCATCGCCAGCAGTGGTGTTGTGCCGGCCGTGTCTCCGAAATCGTAAGAGAATGGGCCTCGTGTCATTGACGGACAGGCAGCGGGCTCTATCGGCATAATCTTTATATTTGCGCCGCTGATTTTGTCTGCCACAAATGGGAACGATAGTCCCGCGAAGTTGCTTCCGCCGCCGGCACAGCCAATCACTATATCAGGCTGTTTTACGCCGGCAATTTGTAACTGTTTCTTGGCTTCAAGACCGATTATTGTCTGATGAAGCAGGACGTGATTCAGCACACTTCCGAGTGAATAGCGGGTTTTGCCCGTGGGGTCGGTTACCGCAGCTTCGATAGCTTCGCTTATAGCTATACCCAGACTGCCCGGTGTATCAGGTATTTCTTTCAGGAATTTTCTTCCAGCATTTGTTTCATTGCTTGGGCTTGCGACGCAATTAGCGCCCCAGACCTGCATCATAATCTTGCGGAAGGGTTTCTGGTCGAAGCTGATTCTTACCATAAAGACCTTGCACTCAAGGCCGATTATTTTGCAGGCGAAAGCCAGGGCGCTGCCCCACTGTCCGGCGCCGGTTTCAGTGGTCAGCCTTTTAATGCCGAACTGCTTATTATACCAAGCCTGGGCGACTGCGGTATTTGGCTTGTGGCTGCCGGGCGGGCTTACGCTTTCATCTTTGTAGTAGATTCGGGCAGGGGTTTTGAGGTGTTTTTCGAGATTCACTGCTCTTTTAAGTGGGCTTGGCCGCCACCGATAGAGGATGTCGAGAATTTCCTGAGGGATGTCTATCCAGCGTTGTGTGCTGACCTCCTGCTCTATAAGATTCATCGGAAAGACCGGTGCGAGCATATCAGGACTCACCGGTTTTCCATCAGGCCCCAGCGGCGGCAGCAGCGGTGTGGGCAAATCAGCGGCCAGGTTATACCACTGTCGGGGTATGTCTTTTTCTGCAAGGTTAATTTTTATTTCCATTATTCATTCTCCGCTTAACAAGTATGTGGTTAGTAAAGTTATTACACAAAACATTCTTTATAGGCATTAAAATCGCCCTGTCAAGCAAATTTGAGCTAAAAATATACTTTTCACAGGCTTGCATATTCTGCGTATAATATGCTGTTATGCAAGAAAAAAAGGGCGATAAAACGCTGTTTGGCAAATCTGAAGAGGCCAATATTCGGTCGGTGCAGCCGCTGGCGGTGCGGATGAGGCCGCGAAATATCGAAGAATTTGTCGGCCAGAGTCATTTTCTTGGGCCGGACAAGCTCCTGCGGAGGATGCTTGAGGCCGACAAACTGACCAGCTTGATATTTTACGGCGCTCCCGGCACAGGCAAAACCTCACTGGCAATGGTGATTGCGAATCATACCAGGGCCAAATTTCACTATATCAGCGCACCGGCTGCCAGTGTCAGTGATATTCGGGAGGTAATTGCGGCTGCTAAAGACCGGCTTGCGGCCAACAATCAGAGAACCGTGCTTTTTATAGACGAAATTCACCGTTTTAACCGCGCCCAGCAGGATGTTTTGCTTGACGATGTCGAATCGGGGGTTTTGATTTTCATAGGCGCCACTACTGAAAACCCCTTTTTTTCGGTCAATTCACCGTTAATTTCCCGCAGCACAGTATTCTGTTTTGAGCCGCTAAGCGAGGATGACATTTTGCAGTTGCTCAAGACCGCAATTGCTGACACGGAGCGGGGGTTGGGCAAGTTGGACGTCGAGACGAATGAAAAGGCGCTGAAATTTTTGGCGGTAATGAGCGACGGCGATGCCCGCAAGGCATTAACAGCCCTTGAAATAGGGGTTTTGTCGCAGGCTACACGTAAGGAGGGAGCAAAAGTCAAATTCGACCTGGAGGTTGCTAAAGAATCGGTGCAGCGTAAGACGATTGACTATGATGGCACAGGCGATACTCACTATGATTTGGCCAGTGCTTTGCAGAAGAGTATGCGAGGCAGCGACCCCGATGCGACTATTTATTGGCTTGCCCGAATGATAGTCGGCGGCGAGGATGTGCGGTTTATTGCCCGGCGGATTGCAGTTTGTGCGGCTGAAGATGTGGGAAACGCCGACCCGATGGCGACGGTTTTGGCTGCCGCTGCTGTGCAAATATCTGAATTTGTCGGTCTGCCGGAAGCGCAATTGGCGCTGGCGCAGGCGGCATTGTATGTTGCCTGTGCGCCGAAATCGAACGCGGCCTCATCGGCGATATGGGGGGCGGTCGAGGATGTGAAGTCGCAGCCGACCATTTCTGTGCCGAAGCATCTCAAAGACAGCCATTATGCGGCGGCGAAAAAAATGGGATACGGCGTTGAGTATCTGTATCCTCATAATTTCAAGGATGGTTTTGTGCCGCAGGATTACCTTCCGGCGGGAGTGAAGAAGAAATACTATCAGCCCAAAGAGGCAGGTTACGAAAAAAATATTAAGTGTTATTTACAAAAGCTGCAAAGCTTGATACAAAATAACAAGGATGATGCCGGAAAAAAAGGTTAGTCAGATGGAAAAAGGGCCGTTGCGGCAGGAGCTTCAGAAGCGTTTGCTTGGGATGACGGAGGAGCAAAGGACTGCAAAGAGCAAAAAAGCCTGCCGGAACTTGATTTCCACACCGCAGTTTCAGAATGCATCAGTTGTTATGATATATTTGTCTCTTCCCCACGAAGTGAATACTTCCGAGGCGATATTATCCGCCTGGCAGATGGGCAAGATAGTGGCGGTGCCGAAGATTTCCTGGCAGCAAAGGCATATGATACCGGTACAGATAAACTCGCTGGAGACGGAATTTTCGACCGAGGTTTCGGGACTGAGAAATCCGGTTGCAGGGACGCCGGTGCCGTTTGAAGAGATAAATCTGGTCGTCACACCGGCTCTGGGATTCGATAAAAAAGGCAACAGGCTCGGCCGGGGCGGCTCATATTATGACAGGTTTTTTACAAACGAGAAACTTTTGGCCCCAAGGTGCGGCTTCGCCTTTGCCGAGCAGTTGATTGACTTAATACCTGTAACCGAACACGATGTGCCGATGGATTTTCTGGTCACCGATGAAGAAGTGATATATTTTCACGAACGGAAAGGAGAATAAAATGGCTATTTATCCTTCCAGCCCTTATGGCAGGCAAAAACCGCGAAATTTAATGTGGGTATACGTTATTTTGGCGTTGCTGGTTATTGGACTGGTGATAATCTTTCTTTATAGTTACCCTCTTGGTGGCAGTAAGGTCAGGCCGGTGCAGAGCACGCCTGCCGATTTAAGAAAAACCGCCGAACAGGAAAAAAGGGTCGTCAAACCCCCGCAGCAGCCTGTGTCCCAATCTATCACTCAGCCTGCCGCCAAATCTGTCCCCCAGCCGCAGGCAGAAGTAGCGGTGAGTGAACCTAACAGAATTGTTCCTGACCCTAATGCGAAACTGGCCGGGCTTATCGCACAGGCTATGGCCTGTGTCAATGATAAGCCTCCGAGGATTATAGAAGCGCGTGACAGACTGAATGAACTGCTGCCGATGTCCCTAATCGCCCAGCAGCGGGCGTCTGTGAAGCGGCAGCTTTCAGAACTTGCAGACAAATGGCTGTTCAGCAGGACTATCTTCCCGCAGGACAAGCTTTGCGGCAGTTATGAAGTCAAGCCGGGCGACCTTTTTACAACTATCGGCAGACAGTTTAAAGTGCCTTATGAAATCCTTATGGAAATAAACGGTTTTAGTCGGCCTGAGGCACTGCAGGCAGGCCAAACCTTAAAGGTCATAAACGGCCCGTTTCACGCCAAAGTATATCGTTCTGCTTTTATACTAGATTTATATCTGCAAAACACCTTTGTGCGGAGTTTCTCGGTGGGATTAGGCAAGCCGGGTATGGAAACACCGACCGGACTTTGGCTTGCCAAAGAAGATGGTAAGCTGATAAAGCCGGTATGGACAGACCCTGTTACGGGTAAAACTTACCGGCCTGAGTCCCCGGATTATCCGCTGGGTTCGAGATGGATAGGGCTTGAGGGCCTCGAAGGTAAAGCCGTAGGAAGAACAGGTTTTGCCATTCACGGCACCAACGACCCAAATCAGATTGGCACCGCCGGTTCACAGGGATGTATCAGGATGTATAATGGCGATGCAGTGCTTATGTATAATCTGCTGACCCCGGGCAACTCTCGCGTTGAAGTAGTGGAATAATCGGGTTTCGGCAACTTTTACGCCGACTCTTTTTGGGCCGTTTGTTTCGCCGTGAGCAATTCAGCCTTGCCTTCGACTATATCTTTTGTTACCACGTATTTTGCAGGCTTGGCCTCCTCCGGCAGTTGATACATCAGGTCAACCATCAATTCTTCGACAATCGCCCGCAGCGCTCTGGCTCCCGTGTTCCTTTGAAGCGCCTTTTGCGACAGCGATTTTAGGGCGTCTTTGGTAAATTCAAGCTCGGCGTTTTCCATCTCAAATAATTTTTGGTATTGCCGGATAAGTGCATTTTTAGGCTTGGTGAGTATGTCTACGAGCGCGTTTTCATCCAGCGATGTCAGGACCGTTATTACCGGAACTCGCCCCACAAATTCAGGAATCATTCCGTATTCGATAATGTCTTCCGGAATGACCTGCTGAATCGTAGTGCTGTAATCGGTTTTTTCGTCTGTTTTGCCGCCCAGTTCGGAGCTAAAGCCAATCATTTTTTGGCCAAGCCGTTTTTTAATGATGTTTTCCAGCCCAACGAACGTCCCGCCGCATATAAATAGTATCTGCGTAGTGTCCATTTGTATATAACTCTGCTCGGGATGTTTTCTGCCGCCCTGCGGGGGGACATTGGCAACGGCGCCTTCGAGTATCTTCAGAAGCGCCTGCTGAACGCCTTCGCCGGAGACATCGCGGGTGATAGAGACATTTTGATAGCCCTTCTTGCCTATCTTGTCGATTTCGTCTATGTATACGATGCCCTGTTGAGCCAGTTCAAGGTCGTAGTCGGCGGACTGAATCAGTCGCAGCAGGAAGTTTTCCACGTCCTCCCCGACATACCCCGCTTCGGTAACTGTGGTGGCGTCACATATCGCAAAAGGCACCTTCAGCATCCTCGCAAGCGTCCTCGCCAGAAGTGTTTTGCCGGAGCCGGTCGGGCCGATTAAAAGAACGTTCGACTTGTCGATTTCGACATCATTGTTTTTGTTGTCGGCGTGAATCAGCCGCTTATAGTGATTATGCACCGCTACTGAAAGATATTTTTTTGCCAGCTCCTGACCGATTACATACTGGTCGAGATATTCCTTTATTTCTCTTGGCGGCGGTATTTTTTTTGGCCTGCCGCCTACGCGGGTAGTGCTTTTGCGATTTTGCAGGATTATATTATGGCACAAATCAATGCATTCAGGGCAGATGAACACCTTGTTGGGCCCTTCTATCAGCGTATCGGTCAGGCTGCCCGCCCGCCCGCAGAAACTGCAGATTGCTTTGCCTCTTGTAGTATTATTATTAATCTTGGTCATAAATTTTTCCTGTTATGAATAATTTCGATTATCCATTTTAATTTAACCAGACTCCTCCGGCAAGTTATTTATTGAACTTTAAATTGGTAGAGTTACGACCCGCCGGCGACAAATTGAGCGCCCCGGCGAAGTGCCTCCGCATTGACCGACAATATCTGGTGATGCCGCTTGGCCAGCACCTCCGGCAGGCATTCAACCGCGGTATCAACGCCCAGAATTTTACTCTTTTGCAGATAGGCGCCCAGTGCCACCATATTGGCCGCCCTGATATTGCCTAATTCCAGCGCCAGCTCGTCGGCAGGCACTGAAAGTATCTCGATTGATTCGGGCAGTTCCGGTTTTTCTTTAATCAGGGAACTGTTCATCACCAGAACTCCGCTGTCTTTTATTGATTTGGCGAATTTGTTTGCCGATGCCTTGCTCATTGCGATTAGCGAGTCCGGCCTGCTGACAAGGGGACAGGCAATGGGCCTGTCGGAAATGATGACCATACAATTGGCCGTACCGCCGCGAACCTCGGCGCCGTATGACGGCATAAAGGTAACCTCTTTGCCTGCCTTCATAGCAGTCTGCGCCAGTAATTTACCGGCCAGTATGATTCCCTGCCCGCCGAAACCGGCAATCAGGACCTCTTCATATAAGCCGTTTATTGCCATTTGATTAACTCAAAACTAAAAACTCAACACTCAAAACTCTTTAAGCCTGCCCAGCGGAAACACCTTCGTCATTTCCGTTTCCATCCATTCCATCGCTTCCGCCGGACTCATTCGCCAATATGTCGGACAGGGTGAAAGTATCTCGACAAGAGACAGGCCGGGTGCATTGTTAATCTGAAGTTCGAAGGCGTGCCTGATGGCCTTTTTGGCGTTGCGGATTTGGGCCGGGTTATGTAATGAGCATCGCTCGATATAAATTGCGCCCGGCAGCACCGCCAGCAGTTCCGATATTTTCAGCGGATAGCCCTCGCTGCTCGCCTTCCTGCCTTGCGGCGTTGTTGTTGTTACCTGCCCGAGCATCGTTGTCGGCGCCATCTGTCCGCCCGTCATCCCGAACACAGCATTATTTATAAAAATGACCGTGATTTGCTCAGCCCTGTTGGCTGCGTGAATAATTTCCGCTGTCCCGATTGCCGCAAGGTCGCCGTCGCCCTGGTATGAGAATATTATTTTGTCGGGATTGGTCCTTTTCATCCCTGTTGCCACCGCCGGTGCCCTGCCGTGCGCCACCTCAATTATGTCCACGTCAAGATAATCATATAAAAGCACCGAGCATCCCACCGGAGCTATGCCGATGGTCCTGCCGCGTATATCCAGCTCGTCAATCACCTCAGCCACCAGCCGATGTGCTATGCCGTGCCCGCATCCGGGACAATAATGTGTCGGTCGGTCTTTGAATGTAGGCGTTCGTTTAAATACAGTATTCACGACTTTTCCTTATACCCTTACGCTCTTATGCACATTTTTCACTTCCGGCAGAGTCAATTGTTCAATTCTTTCCAGGATTTCATCGACGCTCGGCACACCGCCGCCTGCCCGTCCGTAAAATACTACCGGCGCCTTGCCCGATACAGCAAGTTTTACATCATCCACCATTTGCCCGCAGCTCAACTCGACCACTAAAAATATTCGCATCTTGTCGGCGGCCCTGCTGATTTGCTCTGTCGGGAACGGCCATAAGGTAATAGGCCGTATCCAACCCGCTTTTATCCCTGCTGCCCTGGCCATGTCTACCACTGAGCGGACGATTCTCGCCGCTATCCCGTATGCGACCACCACGATTTGGGCATCGTCAATTTTGTATTGTTCGCATAAAACCTCATTCTGCTGCACCTGTTTGTATTTTGCCTGAAGTTTATAGTTCAGCTTTTCCAAAGCCCCATCAGCCAGCCACAGCGACCTGACAATATTTTGGCCTCTGTCTCTTGCGCCGGTCAGCGCCCAGTCCTTCGGCGGCAACTTTCTCTGCGGCTTTTTGTCCAGCACCACCGGCTCCATCATCTGCCCTAAAATACCGTCAGCCAGTATCAAAACGGTCATTCGATACTGGTCTGCAAGGTCGAATGCGAGCGGCATACAGTCTACCAGTTCCTGCACGCCCGATGGCCCCAGCACGATAGTTCGGTAATCGCCGTGACCGCCGCCGCGGGTCGCCTGAAAATAATCGCCCTGTGCCGGCGATATATTGCCTAATCCCGGCCCGCCCCGCATAACATTGACCACCACTGCCGGCAGTTCTGCCCCCGCAAGATAACTCATTCCCTCCTGCATAAGGCTTATGCCGGGGCTCGATGAGCTTGTCATTGCCCGCTTGCCGGTCGCAGAGGCGCCAAATACCATATTTATCGCCGCCAGCTCGCTTTCGCTTTGTATAAATACCTTTCCCATCTCCGGCATACGTCTGGCCATATATGCGGGGATTTCGTTTTGTGGGGTAATAGGGTAGCCGAAATATGCGTCTAATCCTGCAATGATGGCCGCCTCAGAAAGCGCCTCATTGCCGCTCATTAGAATCCTTTCACTCACCCCGTTAGACCGCCTTTCAAACTAAAAGTTGTCATTCTGAACGCAGCGCAGCGGAGTGAAGAATCTCTTCGTTTAGCGGTCGCCGGCCTGGCCTTCGTAGCCGTTCCGGCGGAGTAGGCCACGGCGACCTTTACTTCTCTTTGTAAAGACACAGAAATTCCTCGCCATCCTCCGGCGGTATCAGAATGACGTTTACTATGTTTTCCGCAGAACACTATTTCTTCCCAATACCGTCTTTGCAGGGTTGATTTTGCACTTGTTTTCTGTTGGATTTTACAGCTATTATATTTTTATCGCAGAGAACTTCAATCGCAGCGTCCGGGCAGATAATAGCGCAGACGGAGCAGCCGGTACAGTCGGTATTTTGAGGTTCGGCGGGGAAATAGCCGTTTTTGTTTGAATCTTTAGATATAGCAATGCCGTTTTTCGGACAGACCGTTACACACAGGCCGCAGCCTTTGCAACGCTCGGCATCTATTATTATTTTACCCGCCATAACTGCTAAAAATTCTACCCTGCTCCCCGCACTTTGTAAAGCAAAAACCATCACATACACCCCCCGCACCTAAACCTCGCGATTAGCCCCGCCACCTGTGGGCGGGGGTCATTATTGTCATTCCCGCGAAGGCGGGAATCCAGATACTTGTCCGCCGGAGTTTACCCGCCGTTTGTCTGGCGGGGCGGATTTCGCCATAAACCCAACGTGGTTTATAGGGGTTATCGCAGGGGTTTTAAACTATCCGAAAGCCCGCCGATTTACTCGGCGGGTTGTTTTTTCCGACCTGTCCTACCTGTCCGAAATGTCAGACCTGACCACCCTGCGTAGTTCCGATATTCCGATTTATCGGAATAGGAACGAAGCCCAGTCATTGCGAGGAGGCCGAAGGCCGACGTGGCAATCTCAAAAAATTTAGCCCCCCGACTTGTCCGTCGTAATTTTAACGAAGGCGGATTTATTCGGCGGGTTTATTAACTGAGAGTAGCGTCATCCGTCCGAAATGTCCTACAGGTCAGACCTGCCTGCCCCCGCAATGTCGTAGGCAGGGGCCTGCCCCGGCAATCCGCTGGCCGGGGTCCGACCAATTACTATGTGTTTAGCGGTCGCCGGCACGGCGACCTTATGGCTGCCCCGCGATTGTCATTCCCGCGCAGGGCCTGCCCTGCGTAGCCGATTTCGGCAAAGTAGAGCCGTTATCTGGGGCCCAATATCTCCGACCACAACTTGCTCCCCTTGCCCGCGCGAGGTTCGCTTGATGTTTAGATAATATGAAGGACACCCATCAAACGGTTATATTTGCACTTGACGAGAAAGCTGTCTCGGCTATGATTTACAAGGTCAATATATTGGAAGTATAAAATGAATTACTGGACATCGCTAAGTGTTGAATACGCTAATCAGAGAAATTATTTGGACGCCCTTTTTGCAATATATCCAACCATCCCCGAAGGTATCAGAGAAGTTGACAAAATATTATGGGGCAACATTGAAACTGCCTTTGAAAAGAAAGATAACACAGAACTATTGAATCACTTGTTAAACTGTGAACTTTCGCACTTTTTTGGTTGATCATGATAAACTGTAAAAATAAAAATGGCCTGCCGATGAAATGGGTAGATATGAACCTATTTCATGGAGGCCAATATGAGTACTGCTACTCTCACATCGGCATGGGATGCCATAATCTTGAACTTTTCGCCCGTCTTTACCCAGCCAACAGCCCATATTTTTGTCAACCTGATCACCGGCTGGATATTGTGCACCGCACGCCGAACCGTCACTGGTATTCTCCCATTTGCAGAACCCAGAGGCAAGCGTCCGCACGATGCCTATCATCGCCTGTTTCCAAAATCCCGCTGGTTGCCGGCTCACCTGTGGAAACTCCTGGCACAGATGCTCATCAAATTGTTTTATCCTGCCGGTATTGTGTGGATGGATATGGACGATACGATTTTTCACCGCACCGGCCAAAAGGTCGATGGCGCCGGATGGTGGCGGGACGCAATACGCTCGACCGCCTCCCATGTCGTCCATTGCCGGGGACTGAACCTTGTGGTGCTGACCCTGCGGGTAAGGCCTCCCTGGGGCGGCGAGCCGCTGGGACTTCCTATCAACATGAGATTGCATCACAAAAACGGCCCCGGCCTTATAGAACTGGCGCAGCAACTGCTTGCGGAAGTAAAGGGCTGGTTTCCAGAAAGGCAGTTTATGATGGGTGCGGACGGCTTTTACGCCACACTGGCCGGTTGTGGTGCGGCGTATACCCACCTGGTCAGCCGGATGCGATGCGATGCGGCCATTTACGCATTGCCCAGGAAGGAACGAAAACATCGAAGAGGTCCCAAACGCAAAAGAGGCAAACGACTGCCAACCCCAACCCAAATAGCCTCTCGGGTAAAATCCTGGCGTCGTGTAAAGACTCAGGAACGAGGCAAAACGAAATATCGGCTGGTGTATGCCAGGGTGGTGCTGTGGTACAAAGTTTCTCATATCCCGGTGCTGCTGGTAATCAGCCGCGACCCTGCGGGCAAGGAACAAGACGACTTTTTCTTTACGACCGATCTGAAATTGACGCCGGCCGAGGTCATCGGCGGTTTTGCAGGTCGCTGGAGCATCGAGGATACGTTCAAGAATACCAAACAGTCTCTGGGCAGCGAGGAACCACAGACGTGGAAGGGGCAAGGGCCGGAGCGGGCGGCAGTGATAAGCCTGTGGCTGTATTCGATGGTGTGGGCGTGGTATATCTGCCATGGCTATGGGAAAATCAGACTGACGGTCATACCGTGGTATTCCACCAAAACCTGTCCGAGTTTCCAGGATGCACTGGCTGCATTGCGAAGGGTGCTGTGGCGGAAACGAATTATAATAATGTTCGGCAATCATACCGTACCTGCACGAATTATCGAATTCTTTATCGATGCCGTAGCTTCGGCTGCATAATCAATTACAAAAAGTGCGAAAGTTCACAAACTTAGACTTGTTTCCAATAAAAGATTCGTATGTTGCGTATTTGAAAAGAGACTCTTCGGCAATAAGCAGAAATCCTGCTACCGTAAGACGGCTGTGTGGCAGATTGTATGAAATGGGGCTGAATGAGCTTTACGAGAGGTGTTCTGAACCTAAAGAAACAAACAGGCAAATCGGCCCGCTATTTAGAAGATGGTTACAGAAAGGAACGTTAGGGGTTGACCTCCTTAATACAGATGAATTTATTTCCACCAAAGAGAATGCTATTCTGGATGGCAGCGACAATGAACTAATGAATTTTGCAAAAGAGCATTTGAATTATTCACATGAAAAGGGTCTTGATTTCATCGCAAAGTTCAATGACAAATATGTAATCGGAGAAGCCAAGTTCCTTACTGACTTCGGAGGACATCAAAACGCACAGTTTAATGATGCCATAAATACCTTGAAATCAAGAAACGTATGCGCTTTAAAGATAGCTATTCTTGACGGTGTCTTATATATACCGGGCAAGAACAAAATGTATAGGTATCTGACGAAACATTCGCAGTATAATATAATGAGTGCTTTAGTTCTCAGGGAATTTTTATATCAAATCTGATTTTCGACTCTGCAAAAATGGAACTGACCTATAATAATAAACGTTCTGTTGAAGATATCTTAAAGCAAACCACACCGGCTTGCTTGGAAAAAGTTTGTATACAAGGAGCGGAGTGTAAAAACAAAATCATAAAAGGGGACAATATTAACGTGATGCAGGCTCTGCTCCAATATTATGATGTGCGCGGCAAGATAGACCTTGTCTATATAGACCCACCCTTTTCGACCAATAATGTTTTTAGGTACAGTGAAACCAGAACTTCTACGATTAGCTCCAGTAGTAGCGATGATGTTGCTTATTCGGACAAATTGAGGGGTACGGACTTCTTGGAGTTCCTCAGAGAGCGATTGGTTTTTATCAGAGAATTAATGGCAAACCACGGCTCAATTTATCTCCATATTGATTATAAAATCGGCCATTATGTGAAAATAGTTATGGATGAGATATTCGGACAAAGCAATTTCCGTAATGACATTGCCAGAATAAAATGCAACCCCAAAAACTTTGACAGAAAAGGTTACAGCAATGTAAAAGACCTGATACTTTTTTATACCAAAAGCAGCGATTTCGTCTGGAATGAGCCTACGCAGAAGCTTACCGGTCGGGACATTGAAAAGCTTTTCCCCAAAAAAGACAAAAGTGGACGCAGGTATACGACCACTCCATTGCACGCACCCGGCGAAACAACGAACGGTAACACTGGGAAGGAATGGAAAGGGCTGATGCCGCCCAAAGGAAGACACTGGCGTTACGACCCTGCCGTGCTGGACGATATGGATAAAAATGGTTTGATAGAATGGTCAAATACTGGCAATCCGCGAAAAATCCTGTACGCAGACGAGGCTCTACTAAAAGGGAAGAGGTTACAGGATATATGGGAATTCAAAGACCCTCCGTATCCCGTATATCCTACAGAAAAGAATTTGGAGTTGTTAAAAACCATCATCAGGACATCTTCTGACCCCGGACAAATGGTTTTTGACTGTTTCTGTGGGTCAGGTACTACCCTATTGGCTGCACACGAATTGAGAAGAAACTGGATAGGAATCGACAACTCGAGTGCCGCCATAGAGGCAACAATTAAAAAACTCACCCCTGAGAAATACCTGTTTGATGTCGGTCCAAATTACGAATATTTGGAGCAGAAAATCACAAAAGAAATAGACGCTAAAATCTGCGTATGAAATCAATTGGAATATTGTTAGGCTCTTGATCTGACCCCTGTTTATGTACCACATACGATTAGAGGATTGTCCACAATATCTCTCGTGTATTCCTGAGGTCGAGGCGCAGCCGAGACCGAAGAAATACACGTCGCCGCAAACGCCGCAGGCG
>Ga0315276_10000407_pt1 | contig 36733 bp, 33 predicted proteins | sample YL17G05_0_MG_FD_204542 | JGI IMG/M metagenome (GOLD analysis project Ga0315276, IMG submission 204542) | Sediment microbial communities from Yellowstone Lake, YNP, Wyoming, USA - YL17G05_0 | ecosystem: Environmental > Aquatic > Freshwater > Lake > Sediment | place: USA: Wyoming | collected...
GCCTGCCGTGAAGTCAACGACTTCATTGTGAAAACCCTTGGCATCCGCCCATCTGCGGTACATGCGCAAAAGCATCTCTGCCCAGTCGCATGCCTCAGTGCCGCCGGCTCCCGCGTTGATCATCAGGATTGCGGAGGTGCGGTCATGAGGGCCTGCAAACATCCGCTCAAACTCCATCTGTTCCAAGGCCTTTGAGACACCGTCGAGTTCACGAGAGGCCTCGGCAATGAGTTCGTCCGATTCGCCGCCCTCGTCGGAAAGGTCGAGGATCGCCTCGACATCTGCCATCGTCCGTTGTTGATCCTCAAAATGCCTGACGACCGCAAGCAGCGTATCGCGCTCTTTGAGTATTTGCTTTGCCCTCTGATTGTCGTTCCAGAACTCAGGATGGTTGGCCTGCAGGTCAAGCTCGGCAACGCGGGCGCGCTTCCCCTCAATGTCAAAGATGCCCCCGGATCTCGTCCAAGCGATTTCTTAATGTATCAAACTTCTCCCTTAATTCTTTGTTCATCCTCTCCTCCGATCGAAATTCTAAATTCGAAATCCTAAATTCTAAACAAATTCAAATTTCCAAAACCTGTCCTGAGCGAAGTCGAAGGATCCAAATGTTCCAAACCTATCGTTTTGAATTTGGATCATTGGGATTTGTTTAGGATTTCGGATTTAGTGCTTCGGATTTTATTAAAGCCTGCAAAAAAGCACATCGCAATCATGAAAGCGGCATACACAATGCATCCCCACGCAAACCAGTCGCCAAGGCGCGTGTAGGTTGAAAGCTTCGTCAAAGGCGCGATGGCGGCGACCATAATGGCCCTCTCAAAGATGCCGGATTGCATGACAATTCTTCCCGAAGGTTCAATGACCGCAGAGACGCCGCTGTTGGTCGCGCGCACGAGATAGCGCCGGTTTTCGACCGCCCTGAAGACAGAAAGCGCCAGATGCTGATAGGGCGCGGAAGAGACGCCGTACCACGCATCGTTTGTCAGATTGGCCAGAAACTCCGCGCCTGCAGCCACGGTCTTTCGGCTTATCTCGGGGAAGATATCTTCATAGCATATGAGAATGCCGACGAGGCGAGCTCCGAAGCTAAGGGGCTCATATGAAGATCCCCCGATAAAATTGCCCACCGGCGCCGTCAGCTTCTTGGCAAAGAAAAAGAGTTTCTTATACGGAATATATTCTCCAAAGGGAACGAGGTGGGCCTTGTGATATTCACCTTCAAAGCGCCCATGGGAATCAAAGAGAAAGGCGCTGTTGTGCAGATCGCCCGTCGGCTCTTCGCTTACCGCCCCCATGAGCGTATATGGATAACGCGTCATTTCCATGTCGCTAAATCCCAGTCTCAGAGGATTGATGGATGCGATCTGTGTCGGGAAAAACCACGGATATGCGGCCTCGGGCCAGATGATGAGGTCAACCGGCGCGTTTCTCAGCCTGCGCGCGCTGAGCCTGTGTATATTAAGGTTATCGATCGCCTTGGATTCGTCCCATTTTTCACCCTGATCGATATTGCCCTGAATCATCCCCACCTTTACAGCCTGTGCGGCGGCGTAGGACTCGGGCAATGTCTTAAGCCTGACTGCCCCGTAGATAATAATAATGATGAGCAGAATTGCGGTTGTAACCGACTTGCTGCGCAGGTGCGTGATGTGTTCGCCTTTCAGGCGCAAAAAGATCTCGGCAACAAACTGATTGATCCAGACTATAACGAAGATAAGGCCGTAGACGCCGGTAATGTCGCAGATCTGCAGCGGCGTGAGGAGCTGATACTGCGACATTGCCACATTCGACCACGGAAAACCGTTGCACGGAAGATAATTGCGGCAAAACTCCATGGCAACCCAGAGCGCAGGAAGGACAAGGAGTGTTTCGCCTTTACCGTTGCGAATGATAAACCGCGTAAGCATCGGCGCCAAGGCGATGTATGCCGAAACGACGACCACAAGCAGCACAGTAATAAGCGCACTGGACAACGCCGGAAGTTTCCCGTAGGTGTGCATCGCGCGAAAGACCCAATAAAGTGAGCCGCCGTACCACACGAGCGCGGAAACAAAGGTAAGAACAAAGGCCTTGCGCGGTAAGACTTTATGGACGGCAACAAACAGTGGAACAAGCGCAACATAGCCTATGATGCCCATGGACGGCGCATGCCATCCGAAGAGAACCGTGGGAAAGGAAAAGCAGACGAGGATGCCTGTTATAACTGCACAAAAAATTTGGAGATAAGTTTTCATAAAATCCTAAATTCGAATATCTAAATCCTAAACAATATCAAAATCCAAATATCAAAATTCAAAACCCTCTTGTTTTGAACATTTGAATCCTTCGACTTCGCTCAGGACAGGTTTTGGAAATTTGAATTTGTTTAGAATTTAGAATTTCGTGCTTCGTATTTTTCATAAGATCTTTGCCATCATTTCAAACTCCGTCACCCGCATCCTCTTCCAGTCGGAGAACTTATGGTCGCGAAATCCATGAAGGTGCAACAAACCATGCACCGCGAGTATCGTCAATTCCCATTTTAACGGGATCTTACGATCCCTTGCCTGACGCGCAGCTGTATCAAGAGAGATAATTACTTCGCCTTTATTCCCTTCCGAAAACGCCATCACGTCGGTTATCCGGCGATCACCAAGGAACCGGCCATGGAGTTTTGAAATCTCCCGATCGGTCGTCAGAAAGATATCAAATCCCCCCCGCCCGCCTCGCCTGCGGCTCGCAGGCTCGCGAGGCGGGCGGGGGGGATTTCTCAGCCACTTCCCAAGGGCCTTACAAACGGCCCTTAGCGCCGGGCGTCTGTGCGGATGGCAATTGTGAAGGCTGATGTTCAACAAACGACTCCTTGTCAACAACACTGACATCTGATGACCTGGCATCCTTTGGATATTCAATCCGCTGATGGTAGATCCCAAAAAGAATGTGCGCGAACGCCTTTGCAATTTCATTCAAGTCGTAAAGCGTCAGTTCGCACTCGTTTAACTGCTCGTCTGCAAAACAATCATTGATCACCCGCTGCACGGTCTGCTGGATGCGCGCAGTGCCCTTTTCCTTGAGTGACCGGACTGCCGCCTCCGCCACATCGGCAAGCATCAAGATCGCCGCCTCGCGCGTCTGCGGCTTTGGACCCGGATAGTGGAAGTCCGCCTCGTCGATCGTCACATTCTCTGCCTTCTGCGCCTTTGCCTTTTCATAGAAAAAGCCGATGGGTCTTGTGCCATGATGCTGCGGGATCATGTCGACAATGGACTTGGGCAACCCTGCTTCCGTCCCCATTTCCATCCCCTCCTTGACATGCGAACTTACGATGAGCGCCGACATGTGCGGCGAGAGCTTGGCATGTCTGTCTTCTCCCTCCTTTGTGTTTTCGACAAAATAGAGGGGTTTTCTGATCTTGCCTACATCGTGATAATAGGCCCCGACGCGAACGAGCAGAGGATTTGCCCCAATTGACTCTGCCGCGGCCTCCGCCAGAATTCCGACAAGATGGGAGTGATGATAAGTCCCCGGCGCCCTTACGATCAGCTCTCGAAGTAGCGGATGGTTGAGATTGGCAAGCTCCAAAAGTTTTATATCAGATGTGTAACCAAGCAGCGATTCAATAAGCGGGGAGATGATCAAGATGAGGATGGCGCACCACAATCCCCCGCAGAAGGCACATATCATGTGCCAAAATATATCGGTGAGATTGAGCTGTGTTGCAACCGCCGCCATGCCGATCAATTTGATCCCCAAAATTGCAATGGCACCGACGCCTCCGGTTATGGCCCCCGCTTTGATAATGGCGGAACGCCGGTCGGTATGGGCGATCGCCGTGATACCAACAATACCGGGAATAAAGGAGTAAATTACAAACGCGAGATCCGTTTCAGCGAAGAGGCTTGTGGCAAGGCCTGAAAAAACGGCAAAGATAAATGCGTCTTCCGCATGAAGGTACATCCGCAAAAGCATTGCGCCGGTCGCAACCGGCACCGCATAAAGCAGGGCAGACAGGGGAACTTCGACAAGTAAAACATCATGAATGACAGGAACAATCGAAAAACCTATGCGCATGACCGCGATGTTGATCAGCGCCACGGTCCCCATGAGCAGATAATCCTTACGCGAGGGATGGAAACGGCGGATGTAGCGCTCGGCAAAATAAAACATAATGATGAGCGAGAGGATGATGAAGAGCATTGTCCCAAGAAACTCAAGCGGATATGCGCCGCGGCTATTTTCTTTTCTTATGCCGCTTAAAATCTTGATGTGTCGTTCCTCAAAGCGTGAGCCGTTGCGGACGATCATCTCGCCCGTCTTCACCTTTATGATCACATCCTGCACGCTAAGCTCTGCTTCCTTGCGGCGACTGTCGGTCTCTTCATAATCAAAGCTGATATTGGGCTCTACAAGCGCCTGCGCCAGGGCAATGATGGCGGAGGGAGCCTGTGGGGTCTTGAACCGTTCATGCGGAATCGTCATCTTCGCGATCCGATCCCTGACATCTGCCGTCGTAAGTATCTGGGAGGGATCCGAAACGGCGGCCTCTTCAACCACTTTTATCTCTTCGCCTTCATGACGGATGTGCCGCAAAATAATTCCACGTTCCCCTTCCGCAGCTAGTATCCCCTTCTCGGCAATTATCGGCTGCGTTAATTTGGCATTGAGCGTGAAGGAAATCTCCTGTTCAGTGCGGATCCCAAAATTTTCCTTAAGTAAGGCATGAAAATTTCCAGGCGAGACATCAATACCGATGGCATTCGAAAAAACGTCATTCAACTCATTGGCATTCGACTCAAGGATCTCCGCGGCCGGCCGCTGCTTTTTCTTTGACGCTTTTGTGATGAACGATTGCGCCTGCGATCTCACAGCCTCGAAGGCATCGTGAACGCGCTGAATAACCGTCTTTGCAGAGCCCACGTTATAATTGTAAACGGTGGGAATTGCCCGGGCGGCCTCCTCCTTGAGCTTATTGGTCGTCTCTTCATCGACTATTTCATAATTGCGGTCCGCCTTGATATCGCGCGTGGCAATCATGCCCTCTTCCATCGTCTTGGGAACGCGCTGCAAAGAGAAGGTCATTATAAACGTGGCCGCCATCGCAAAGACAAAAAGGAGAAGCCACGTGGTTACGGGGGAATTCCGAAACGCCTCGAGTGAACGGAAATCGGACGGCTTTGGAACGCCAAAGAAGTCACGAAGTTTTTTAACGCGTTCTGGCACAAAACCTCCAAAATTCTAAATTCGAATATCGAAATCCTAAATTCTAAACAAATTCAAATTTCCAAAACCTGTCCTGAGCGAAGTCGAAGGATTCAAATGTTCAAAACAATAGGGTTTTGAATTTTGATATTTGGATTTAGGATTTCCCTCCTCTTCGTTTTTCATCCTTATCATACGCCTTCACAATATTGCTCACCAATGGATGACGCACGATATCAACTTCCGTGAATTCATGGAATGCCATGCCCGGCATGCCCTTCAAAATCCGCCATGCCTCAAGCATGCCTGATCTGGTTGTATCAGGCAGATCAATCTGCGTGATGTCGCCCGTTACGACCATTTTTGAATCGATGCCCAAACGCGTCAGACACATCTTCATCTGGTGATAGGTTGCATTCTGGGCCTCATCGATGATGACAAAGGCGTTGTGCAACGTCCTCCCCCGCATGAACGCAATCGGCGCAATCTCGATAATGTCTTCCGCCATCATCTCATGGACCTTATCTACATCCAGCATGTCATAGAGGGCATCGTAGAGCGGGCGCAGATAAGGATTGACCTTCTCCACCATGTCGCCGGGAAGGAATCCCAGCCTTTCTCCTGCCTCCACTGCCGGCCGTGCCAGAATAATGCGCTTGAACTGCTGTTTAAGAAGCATCTTAACCGCCATGGCACAGGCGAGATAAGTCTTACCCGTACCTGCAGGCCCGATAGAGAGCACTATGTCATTGTCTCTTATCACTTGCAGATATACCTTTTGCGCCGGGGAACGCGGGATGATCGGCCGCTTTTTGGTGGGGATTATGATCGTGTCGGCAAACAGCGCCTCGAGATTTGCACCCCTGTCACGCGATATAAGTCGGACGGCATCTTCAATGTCAGAACCTATAATGGGATGGCCCTTTTTGAGGAGGCGATAGAGTTGCGCAAGGGTCTGTTCTGCAATGGATGTGGAGAGAGGATCGCCTGAAATTTTGACGTCGCTCCCGCGCGCGCTTATCTCAAGCTCCAGTGCCTTCTCCAGCGATCGCAGATGACTATCCTCCGGACCAAACAGGCTTTGCACCAGATGTTGGTCGTCGAAGTGAACAGTGACAATGGATGCGGGTTTTTTCTTTACCATATTTTTCAAACTTAAAACGCAAAGCGCAAAGCGAAAAACTATAACTCAAAACTTAAAACGAAGCCGCTTTGAATTTTGCATTATGGTTTTGCGCTTTTCGCTTTACGTTTTGAGTTTCTCTCACCTTCTTTGTTGCCTTCCCCCTCCAGGTTGTGTCGGCGCTTCCCCCATCACCTGAACAAAAAACTCCCTCCGCTTTCCTGTATTCTCAAAATCAATCAAAACGACTTCTTCTCTCGGTCCAAGGACAAGTTTGCCCTCTTTTAATGGAATTTGCACCGTCTTGCCCAGCATGGCCGCCTTGATGCGCGGCGCGACCGGAATCGGCTCCTTGCGGCGCGAGAGCGTTTCCATCCCCTCACCCGGAAAGATCTCCAGCGCCTCTTTAAACTGGTCTACAATATCGGGCAGCGGCTCGAGGATCGTCACCGCCCCACCCGGATCCGATACGATCACTGTCACAAGTCCGTCCGGGATCTTCGAGTCTTTTACCGAATAATTAACTTCATGGATGACGGAGATGACATCCACTTCTTCCGTCGTGTTGACGAAGTAATTTTTGAGGAAAATCATGGAGCTGGAAACTAGCCTGAAGGAAAAAGGGATGCAACTAAAAATGATTGGGATTTAGCAGCAGATTGAGGATTAACCGCTGCATTGCAGGGCCGGCCCTTTCAAAGTCCTCAAAGCCCTCTGCAAGGACCTCTTTTAAATCTTCGCGCGCATCACTTCGATATGGAGCCCCGCCATCTTCGTCAATTGCCGCGATTATGGCCGCCTCAAGGCGTCTTTTGTAATCTCGCGGCACATCTTCAGTGAAAAAATGCCCAATTTCATGAAATATGATTTTTTCGAGAGGTGTTGCGAATTTTTGTGCACCGGCTGCGAGCACAATATCTCCACCCCTCATAAATTGGGCGGAGCCGCTTTTCAATGTGTGGCCGGCTATTATTCCTTCAGGGACAGGTGTTATAGTAATACTCCGGGCAAGGCCCCACATTTGACCCGGCAATAAACTCAATGCCCTTCGAATTTGATCGACACCTATCCTTTTGGCGCCGCGAAACGCCTCGGCCACAATCGAATGTCTAAAATCCGGAATACGGATGTGAATAGCGTGGCCTTCGCGTGTCATTTCATATTGTAAATAGGGCAATTTTTTCGGCGCGGTCCTTTCATTATCAAATTTGACCCACACATTTGTCGCATCGACTTCAATTTCCGTCGGTCGACGACTGATGCGCAATGCAGCTTTTCCCTTTGATAAGAGTCTTTTCCACACTTTTATCGGGTTGGCGTATTCCTGGAAATGAAATACTTGAGACGCAGCTTCTTTCAGGCCGATCGGCTTCAAGATCCTTCCATCATCTTTAAATCCCAAATATGGCGTGCGCAAAGATTCGATGCGATATAATGCAGCGACAATCAGCACTCCCTTAGCATTGCCTGCAACGATTCGGTAAGTATTTCCATCGGAGGCCCTTACAAATAGGGGGTCTTCTGGAGGCGGTGGAAATCTATTGCTTCCTTCAGGCCACGCTTCAATTTCATCTTTGCCGTTTTTTTCACGGAATCGAATGATATGAATTCTACTGCCAAGCGATCTTGCGTAGTACCAATCACCCCGCTGTTCAAGAGGATCCGAATACTTGCCGGACAACACATATGAATTGCCGCGGTATAAGAGCAGAAACCCATTAACTCCGGCGGCATTACCATCAATAACGACGCCATCAGGCGGAAGTTCAATTAATGATGGTGAATATTTATTGTAAACAAGAAACTGATGTTCTTTTGCGCCTCCGGCTGACCGTATAAATAATGCGCCTCCTTTTGCAGCGACTTTCTTTTTCCCACCGACTATCCTCCCATTATAAGGAAAATATTCGTTGTTATTGTAATAAATGGCTTGACCGGTTTTTGTTTGCACGATGACAGGCTGTTCAATCTCAAGATATCTGTCTTTCACCCGCACCAAAACATGCGAATGTGTTTCCTTAGGATCAGAAACGATCATAGCCTCCGTTCCGTTGGCAAGCGCAACTGCCCTTCTTAAAATTAGGCCGTCTTTGAGTATTGCGCCCCGATTTTTCCCCTCTATCTCCTCCCGTGAAAACTCAAGATCGCCTTTCTTCACATGAATGCGGGGCAAAACATCTTGCGGTTTTGGTAAGGCGAATGCAGGATGTGAACGGCTTTCCTCCCACGGGACATCAACGACGGCATCTGCAAATTCCGCCCTGCCTTCCCTATAACTTATATTTATTGCGCCGAGGTTATGAAGGATCGTCTTGCGAACAACTGAGGAAAATTCCGGATCTCGCTTTGCATCCGGCTTGAGACTGAAATAAACCCGGTAAGCAGGCCTTGCATCACTATCCTTCAATAACGGATCATGTTCGACCACGATGAATCCGTCTTTGTTGTAAATTCTGTGATAATATTTTCCGTTTTTAAAAAACAGGTTTTCCGGCGTATCTATTCCAAAAAACATTTCTGCATGTTCGATCGCATCCCAATGGTGGCGCTTAAGGTCATCGGCGGACGCGAAAAGACTTGTTTGTATGAGATTTTTGATTAAAAACGACGCAAATTCATCTCCATAAACGGTGAGTCCGCCGGCATGCGAGTGGGCAACCACATAAGTGAGCGCAGCGTCTTCACTCGGCTCAACATGAACGTGATCAAGGGCGCCGGGGACAACCAGATGCTCCTTGATCTCGCCGTTCTCGCCGACAACCGCTACCCACGCAAATTCGGTTTCAGGCTGTTCCTCAATGAGTCTTTCGAAAAACGCCTCGATCTCCTCCGGAGTTTTTAAAGCGACCGCTTCTTTCTCAAGCGCCATGATGTGTATTTCAGGGTGATTCAGGGGCAATCTGTTCGCAAGGCGCACATAGCCGGCTTCGGCTCTTTCACGCACAACCCCCTTCATCCCGGGATCGCGCATGACAAAACGCGCAGCACGCATCCATTCCGCAATCTCCGCGTGTCCGTCAGGCAATAAATCAAGTATCAATTCTAGCCCCAGTATGGCCTGCTCTCTGAGTGAAATGCGGGCTTTGGTGTCGATCAACAATTGGCGAAGAGACCTTGCGGCATTTATAATTTCAGAGTGCCCCGTCAGTCGAGGCCCCATAGTCAATAGCACAAGGTATTCACGTATTGCATCGCTTCTGCCCTCTTCACTTTCCCTTGCGTCGGCAAATTTAATCCGCAATTCTCTCAGCCTTCCTGCCGCATCATCGCCGCCTCCATTTTTTCGGCCCTTGTCTTTGTTATCTTTTTTCCCGGCCGCTTCATATTTTAATTGTGATTGAAAGAGACTGTCTGCATTGTCCGGCAATTGAGACGCGTGATGATTTTCAACCTGATATAAAGTCAATTTCCTTTCTAAGAATTGCCATGGAAGAGGCGCTTGCCTTGTCAATTCATCATCTTGTCTGTCATCTCTTGGCCCATCACCGGCTGATAAGGCGCCTTTTCGCGCCAGTTCGGCAATCCTCTCGATCGCCTCGTCAAGTCTTGATGTGTCACTCAAAACTAAAAGCTCCCAGAATAACTTGGATATAAAATGAACCGCCCCACCTTTCTCGGAAGACGACTTATGCGTCGGGACACTTATCTCAAATACCAAAGATTCGCTGGCGGTTGAGTTTTCCCATGGAACTAAGTCCGGTGCACTGCTATTTACATAAAGCAATGTGTCTGTGTAAAACGGGCTGACAGGCTGCCCCATGGACATCCCATTGTAGAGAATAACCCCGCCCACACCTGTGTGAGCAGCGCCAAATGAAAATATGCCGCTGCCAAGGCCAAACGTGTTTGAAATCTGTCCGGCTGAAAACATAAAAACCTGTCGTCATTGCGAACCATGCCCCGTTCGTTTTGCGAGGCCAGGCTCATCGGATAATTTATATTCCCTAACTGTCTCTCTTATCGGCGGCCCTAAAAAAAAGTTGCGTGGTTGTTTTATTGACTTCTTTGAGTCTCTCCCCTATCCCATCCACCATGCCAAACACCGGAAATGCCTTTGAAAAACTGGTTGGTGTCATGGAGCGGCTAAGGGGCCCCAACGGCTGCCCTTGGGATAAGGAGCAGACTTATAAGGACATAGCGCCACACACGCTGGAGGAGGTCCATGAAGTCCTTGACGCCATAGACCGCAAGGATTTTGACGGATTGAAAGAAGAGCTTGGCGACCTTCTGCTCCAGATCATCTTTTATGCGCAGATCGCCAAAGAAGATAAGCGATTCTCAATTGATGATGTGATTGATGCCATCTCCCGAAAGCTTATCCACCGGCACCCGCACGTCTTCGGCGACCGAAAAGTAAAGGGAAGCAGCGAAGTTCTGCAGCGGTGGGAAGAACTAAAACTCAAGGAAGGCAAAAAGTCCGTGTTGGGCGGTGTGCCACGGACTCTCCCTGCACTTCTCAAGGCCTATCGCCTGGGCGAAAAGGCATCGCGTGTCGGATTTGACTGGGAGGACGCTGAGGGGATCTTAAACAAGGTGGAGGAAGAAGCGAGGGAGCTGCACGAGGCACGTAAGACGCTGGACGTGGGACGTGGGACGTCAGGGAAGCGACGATCGGCGAGCGACGATCGGCGAATAGAAGAAGAATATGGTGATCTACTTTTTACATTGGCGAATCTTGGGAGGTTCTTGGGCATCGATCCGGAAAGCGCCCTGAGAAAAACAACGGAACGATTCATAGAACGTTTCAAGTTCATGGAAGACGAGATAAACAAACAGAAAAAAGATATGCAATCCCTCTCGCCCAAGCAATGGGATGAATTATGGGAAAAAGCCAAATCCGAAGCACAAAATTCGAAATCCTAAACAAATCCAAATTTCAAAATTCAAAACATAGAGTTTTGAATTTAAGTCATTTGAATTTTGAATTTGTTTAGTATTTAGATATTCGAATTTAGAATTTTGAGGGAGGGGTATGGATTGCAACATCGATAAAAACAAGCGCCGTTGCACCTGCACGTATGAACCCTGCCCGCGAAAGGGCCTGTGCTGCGAGTGCGTGCAATATCACCTGAACAACGGCGAGCTCCCGGGCTGTTTCTTCTCGCCAAAAGATGAAAAAAGCTACGACAGGTCTATTGCACGCTTTGTCCGCGCATCAAAACAGTGATCAGTGATCGGTCATTAGTTGTCAGTTGTCAGTTATTAGTTAAACGTCCCACGCCCTTCGTTCCTCGTTCCGAATTCCGGGTCCCGAATTGCAGTTTTCAAGTCTTGCAGTCGACTTCGGACATCGGACTTCGGACTAACGACTATATTCGCTTTTCTCGCATTGCTGGCTTTCCTGACAATTATTTTATTGATTCTTTTCTGAAAATGAATAGTTTTCCGCTGCTTTGGTGAATTGGGATTCGGTATTTTTAAATTTATCTTCAGGGGTCGTCCAACGGCAGGACGCCAGACTCTGGATCTGGCTATCTAGGTTCGAATCCTAGCCCCTGAGCAGAGCGGGACGAGAGGCCCATTTCACAAAATTGTGGAATGGGTTTCTTATTTCATATTCAATAGTTGAACCATTCAGCTTGCAGTTCGATAATACCAGTTTGAGGAGTTTGCGCTTTTCATCGTTCGTCGCCCGCTGATAGAGCTTTGATGCGTTCTGCGCGAGTTCGAGTATCCTCCTCCCGTTCTCGTAGTAAGGCAGATCTGATTTGCTCAACGCCATGAGCCGATTTTCGTAGGTTTCGATTTCGCTCTGCCACTGTGTCATGTGGTCGCGCCAAAAGGTCTCGTCGATCTTTCCATCCAGCTTATCGAGATATGCTTGGTCCATTCTCACCTTCAAGGTATCTATCTTTGCGCGGATGCTGACGGTCTCATCGTCACGATACCGATTCTTATCTGCGTAGCTTCGCTTTAGGGCAGCCACGACAGAATTAACGCAACCCTCGGACATCGCCATGCTGGCAAATAGCGATGAAAATTGCGCTTCAAGCATCTCCTCCCGCACATAGTTCTTCCGGTGTGTGCATTCCTTTTTCATGCGGGAGCAATGGTAGTAGATGTATCGCTCCTTTTTTATCTCTGCCACTACGCTGCAACCGCATCCACAGCACTCCAGAAGTCCCGTGAAGGCAAAGTCACCTTTACGCCTGAAGTCGTTATAGTGTTTGCGTCTAAAGGCTGCTTGCACTTTATCCCATAACTCCTTTGAAACGATTTTTTCATGTATACCGCGATACATTTTACCGCCGTAACAGAAATCCCCGTAGTACACAGGATTTTTGAGTATACGCTCACAGTTTCCCCTTGATAGGGGTTTGCCATACTTCGACCATAAACCAATGTTTTTTGCCCATTCATGAACCGCATCAAGAGTATACTCACCTGTGGCGTAGAGTTCATACATCTGCTTCACAAGAGGCGCCCTTTCAGGGTCGATCACCATGATGTGCTGTTTGCGATCATTAAGGTAACCCGTCGGTGCCTGACCCGGATATTCCCCGCTAGCCGCTTTTTCGTAGAGGCCTTTCTTAACCTCCTCCGAAAGATTGTCGATAAAGTTCTTGGCCATCAGGACTTTGATACCGTGAATGAACTTCTGGTGGGACTTTGAATCTTTGGAGAGAACTTCGCTCTCTTTAACAAGATGGATCTCCACATCGAGGTCGTCGAGAGTCACATAGTCACGGAAATTTCGATATAGACGATCAGTTTTTTCTACGAAGATGACACGCACCTCTGATTTCGTTAAAAACTCGACCATCTCGCCGAACTGCTCACGGCCCGTTGACTTGGCTGTTTCAGCGTCGGCAAATTCGCGGACGATCGCGATTCCATTCTTGTCGGCATATTCGCGCAGGAGCTTCTGTTGAGCGGGAATTGAGAAACCTTCCTTTTCCTGCTCCTTGCTTGACACGCGGCAATAGGTGACCGCTTTTTTTAGCATACATGTTCTCTCTCATTTATCTGATACAACAGATCAAAGAACTCCCGCAACAACATTTCTTCTTCAGACGAAAATGCAGTTCGATTTTCATCCACTTCCTGTTCTTCATTTTCCGTAGGCGGGATAAATACTAATTTTTGGGCGCACGAAGCCATACCGGCAACTAATAGCAATAGATATGCCGGCAGTTGTTGAGAACGCTAACGTATTGAAAAATCTGGAGAGGCAAATTCGACCCCACTGTGTCAAGTGTGTCATGTGTATACCAATAGTGACACACCCTGACACACTTTGACACACTACTCACAAAAAGAACGGGACGCCCCCTCCCGTTCTTTTTTATTTTTTTAGGACATCGATGTCCTAAAATGCACTGCACTTGCCCCGAGCGAAGTCGAGAGGCTGAATTTTCTGGCGGTAGGGAAGGTAAGGAATACTACGTGAGCTCCCGCATTAAAAAATTTTTCAAGCCTAAGGGATAGCCGTGAATCGACTTGGCAACAGAAAACCGCTTGTTAAAACCACTCTTGAGCGATATACAAAATTGCTGTCTTGAAGAGTTCTTATTGGACAAGAGGTGAATTGATAGAAGCGTTAGCAGAAACGTTTCCTTCATCCAGGCCCTCCTCTTGAGGGGGGGGTAGTGTGGCGGTGGCTTTTTCAAACGAGATCGTGTTCGCGGGCTTTTTTAAATCCAGAATGGTTGCGATAATAACTGCGCTTATTATCCCAAATGCTAGAGGGCGTTCAATTAGTAGAGATCCTGAAAATATTCTTGAAGAGGCCGTGCAACTATCAAATGTAGGATATCGCGAGATCACTCTCAAATAGATGGCAAAAGGTATTTTAATGAGTGAACAAAATAAAATAATTCATATTTCACCAACAAAATATTTGGTCGGATGCTTTGTCCTATCGTTCTTCATTTTATTGACGAGTTACTTTTATACAATCCCACCGTTGCTAATAGCGATTGAAGTGTTCCTGACTGTGCTGAACCTATTTGTGCTTGGCTCTGCCCGTTACCGTCTCGACAAGAACGCGCTTTCATATGGAGCTGGATTGGTGATTTTCGCCACATTCATAAATACATGGTGGCATCGCTCGCAGATCAGGCAATCAATTCAGGCTGAAGGGTCGGACGCGTTGTTTAAATTTCTGCGCGCTCACTTGCTGACACTAAAGGGTTTAGATGAATTGATTCATGCCGATACCCTGCTCTTTATTCTCGGGCTTACGCTGTTTGTCGCAGTAATCGCTCAGACGCGTTTGCTTGAAAGAATCAGTATTTCCATACTGCAAAAAAATAAAGGGAGGATTGTTCCAACGATTGCTATTATTACGGCAATTGTGGCCTTCTCATCAGGTATTTTAGATGGGGTCTCAATGATAGGGCTGACAATTAGAATCCTCGTCATGATTTTGTTTTTGGCTTCCGTTAAAAACGAAATAGTCGTGTTTATGGTGATGGTGGCTACGATTATAACGACCGTTTGCGGAATGTGGCTGGCTTATGGCGAACCTCCAAATCTTATTATGAAGGCCAATCTCTATCCCTATCTGGATAACGCTTTTTTCTTGAGATATTGTCTGCCGGTCGCAATAGGAAGCTATTTTATAGTCGTATGGAATTTGCGAAAAAAGCTTTATAACCGCACTATCGATACCAACAAACTGGATATTTTGGATTTGCACATGGCGGATGTTAGATTTCTTCAGGCAACGCGTCATGGCGAGGTCTTGATTCCCTCAGAATTTGCGGTTCAGCACAAAGATGAGTTGAGTTCGCACTATGAGGCGGTGGAGAAGCATCTTCATGCAGGGGACTCGTTGGGCTTGGCTATGGTGAAATCCGGCGTTCCTTCGGACATACGCAGAAAACTTTTAGGTCTTTTTCTTTCCGAAAACCTTGCGGATGAGCTTGACCGACATTATGAACACATTGCCAATGGCGACACTATAAATGGCAATAGCTGGGCTCATCAAATTAGAAAAACGTTCAAATTGATGAGAAGCCAAAAGATCAAGGCTCAGTGGGTGGGAGGGCTTTCATTTATTCCTTTCGTTGGACTCTTGATCTGGCATGCCTTCAATCACACGGTCCCTCTTTTTCTTGCGTCGTTTGCAGGATTTGTTGTCGCTCTATTTGGCATTTTATCCATTAAAAAAATGCGTGCTTTGGCGTTTCGGGAAGCAATGCATGAATATAAAGAATATCTTTTTCTGATACCGCTTTTTTTCTCGATTATGCTTTTACAGAAAACCGGTTTTTTTAATCAACTGCTGGCTTTGCTGCATCATGCAATAGCTTATCTAGGAACGTCGCATGTCGCATATGGTCAGTTTATGGGTGCAACCTTTTTGTCTGCTATTTTAGATAATAACGTTGTCGCTGATTTTGCAAGCCGCGCACTACAAGGTCTAGAAGTGGGGATGTTGCATTTATTTGCCATGGCCCAAATCGCAGGCTACGCGACGGGAGGTTGTTGGACACATATCGGTTCAGCGCAGTCTGTTCTCGCCTATGCTTTTATTCGCAGACAGATTGATGAGCAATACACCCCATTACAATGGATCAAGACAATGACGCCAATTATAATAGAAATAATTATTTTAATAACGGTTATCGTGTATGTGGAAGGATGGATATTGAAAAGTCTGCATTGAGGGTTATCGCCGGATGCCATGCCATTCCCAAGATCATGCAGCTCGCTAAGTAAGGAGGAACAATGGATTCCAAGATAAAGTTTCGGTCGCTAATACCCCACGAGGGGATATCCAACGCATTCATCAAATCTTTCGCTGCGCTTCTAGTCAAGAGCGGTTTTGAGAGACAATTCGAACACATGGATCCGGGCGGACTGGACGTTCACCTCTATCAGTCTAAAGACGGCTCAAAAATCGTCATTACGTTGACGGGCTCAGAACATCACATGGACGCGCTGACCGTGTCATCGGACTGGCCCGGGCTTAAGGCGTTATTTGAGGAAGGCGTAGAGGAATTCGCTCGGCAAATTTCAGAGACCGTGAAAGGTACAATCAAAATAATAGAGTGATACAAATTCGGCGCGGCATGTGACGAGGATTCTTTTATACAGCGGCGTTTCCATCGATCCTTTACGCCCCTTACTACATTTTCTTTTTTAACATTACATGGAAGGAGGCGCTTCTCGTCGGCCGCGAGCGAAGATGGTTCGATCAGTGCGTTTCTGGACGCTTTCCCGAAAGACGGGAAACTTCAGATACGCGACCGTAAGGTCAATAATACCAAGGCTGCATCATAGCATCGCAGCCAAACTAACAAAAAGAACGGGCGCCCCCTCCCGTTCTTTTTTTTGTGCTCTTGCGCAGAAAACCATCTTGCAACATGAGGGTCGGGAGTTCGAAACTCCTTTGCTCCACTGACCCCGCGTCCTTTTTTCTCAGAGACATCGCGTATTTATTCGTGCACTAACGGGGAGCAATATAGAACTGAATATGGACCAAGATTATGCTGCCTGTTTTTTGACACTCATGGTGTTCCCGTAGAATGTAAACGCAATTATTTTGTCATAATGTTAAACGTTCTCAGACATGAGGGAGTGCCTTCCACCCACAACCTAAAATACGGGAGTCGGCACTGTGCCCCACCCACTCCCGCGCGCAAGCTCCCTGACGTCAATCGTGCGGAGGCTGTGCACATCCACATCGACCATGAACTGCGGAACGCGCAGGGCATTGATCGAAAAGAGGTCGGCAGGTGATGTGACGTCGACTCCCTCTATTGAGAGAAAGATGAGCCTTCGGACCATCTCTCCCGCCATTCCGGCGTTGTCGTGATGCATATCGCCATGCATCGCATGGCGCCCTTCACGAAGGTGCCTGAAAGGATGGAAAACCCAGTCTGCAATCATCGCCACGGCATGGTGTTGCTTGTAGAGCTTCCAGTCTCCTCCAGTGTCCGCAATCATGCCCTGCATGATATAATCAGGCGGCATAAAGTAGACGAGATATCGATTGCCGTCCTGTATCCGCTCTTTTATTTCGGGGAGGGTGAGAATATCGACCATCCTGTGATCCATCATGAGGCCGTCTTCAGGAAGGATGGCGATGCCCGTGACATCTGGCGACTTTGTCCAGAGTGTGAGATGGTTGATCGTGTAGAAGCGGAGCATGAATGCCTCTCCGAGGACGAATACCGAAAGGCCGACGGCAAGGAGGACCTTGCCAAAGCGAGACGAGGGAACGATGATCTTCTCGATGCCTCGCGGCAGAAACATCCCCGTCTTTTCCATGTAGGCGGCGTAGGTTTCTCTATGGGCATTCAACATCCGCCGTTCCTCGTCCTTGGCGAGAAAGTAATAGACCAGCGCCATGACTAGCCAGAGCACGATGGTCAGGAAGCGCGGCCAGAGGATTGAGAGTCCCAGACCAGCGAGGGCTAACCCAAGATATTGAGGGTGACGGACGAAAGAGTACAAGCCCGCAACAACGGCGCCTTTTTTTCTGAGTTTGGCTGCATAAATCTGGACCGCACACACGAGAAATATCAACATCCCCATGATGAATAGGATGGATCCCATGATGCGAACGAACTGTAGTAACCAGTTTTGCAAAAGGACCATGTGCGGCAGGAAAAAAGCGCCAAGCCACCTCGTTGAAGATCGACCCGCCAGACCCAGAAGTACCGGGTTGAAGGCGGAATAAAAAAAGCCCGCAAAGGGACTGATCATGATCAGCACTTCAAAAGCGATGATGAAGTAGAGAACAACAACGCTCCTGAGGAATGTCTTCTTCGCGTTCATAAATCCTCCATTCCCCGCTAAGTGAACCTTCTATCGGCCTTTGTGATACGAAGCTTGCCAATTTTATCTTTCAGCCAGCCGATCTTTACTTTATGCCTGATATCAAAACGCGGGACGTATGGTTTGATATCGATGAGAGGCGTGCCGTCAACCATGTCCAATCCCTCTATTTGCAGCGCGCCGTTTTTTATCGATTTCAACCGCACCACGGAGACCCCAATGGAATTTGGATGTGCCGGTGATCTTGTAGCGAATACACCATGTTCCTTGTTGTCAAGAAAAGGAGTCACGATCAACTTTTTAACTTTGGACAGGTGCATGTGATAGATGAGAATGATGTGAGAAAACCCATTCAAATTTTTCAAGCCCTTGCGATATTTGGGAAGCACATGAACGGTGCCCCGAACGCCGCGAGCTGCAGATGATTGTATTGGAATCCCTTCAGGATTCTTAAAAGGTGAACGAATGACCCCGATGGGATGGTATTTTATTGGTTTTGTTTTTTTCATGTTTCGTAAATATCTCAACTATGGTGACAGCTTCCATGTCCGGCGCAGGCATTGTCGGGGCTGATTTTAGCAAGATGCCCCTGTTTGAAAAGTTCCATATTGTCCTTCACCGACGATGCGCCAGCACGGTAGACTTGAACGCCCATGGCGTTGAGCTTCTGAAGTGCCCCAACTCCTAATCCACCAACGACTACGGCGTCAATCTTTTGCCCGCCTATAGCTTTGAGCGGATGACACATCCCGTGTTCGTGATGGAGGTTGTCGTTGTCGACCGTTTCAGCTTCGCCCGTATCCGTATCGACGATCAAAAAAAACGGGGTGGAACCGAAGTGGTCATTGACGGAGCTTTCAATCCCTTCATCGCTTCGTACTGGAAAACAGAGTTTCATGGTCTTCCTCCTTTTTGTTGTCCGTGACGCATACATCGTCCCTTTCCCCGCTGTATCGTAACATTTCCTCCTTCGATGAGAATGGCCTTGCCACCCACGAGCGCGTCAGCAACGGTCTTTCTTGCCTCGGCAACAATACGGTCAAATGTTTGGCGCGACACGTTCATGCGAGCAGCAGCCTCTTCGTGATAGAGTCCTTCAACATCCGCGAGCCGAAGAGCTTCGAGCTCATCGAGGCGGAGCCTGACCTCTTCGAGTTCCGACAAGGGAATCCCTCGTGGCTTGAAGTGCGTGTGATTAGGTAATTTGCCTATTCGTCGGCAGCAGCATGGTCTTGGCATCGTCAACCTCGATAATGAGCATATGCCAATAATTAAGATTCGTCAAGGATTCAGAAGGTATAAGAAATGGCCATTCCGAGGCTTCCCTTCATCGCCATTGGCAGAACGACAAAGCGCGATGCCCGTTCTTTTTTGTGAAAGCGTGTCACTCCCCATCCAACGGCCGTGCCGATGACTGCTCCCATGACGACGTCCGAGAGATAGTGCGAGTTTGAATCGATCCGGGAGTAACCCACGAAGCCCGCTACAAGATAGGACGGTATCGCGGCATAAGGGCCATAAAGAGAAGTGAGCACCGTCGCAATTGAAAAAAACTCCGCGGTATGGTCCGAGGGAAAACCCCATTTGTCGCCGTTTGGCCGCTGGCGATCAGCAACGATCTTCGTCCAACCTGTAAGGGCCTGCGTAAAAATGAGCGCCTCAAAGAGGTTTTCGCCTGTGAAGGCGACCTCATCGTTCTTGATCAATTTTCCCATGCCCCACACCGCGGCGGCCGCGGGATCGAGGACGTAGGCCGGTCCAACGTCGTCAATAATCGTATTGATTTCCCCGAGGTGGGGATGGGTGAAATGTTTTTGAACGTCGCCATCGATTCTGGATAAACCGCCGCTCACCGCACCGCCGCCCAGCAAGAGCAAGATCGGCCACGAAAAGAAGGTGTTCGTTACGTCGCCGGCCGCGTGCTGGACGATCTTCTCTCCAACCCCGGCCGATGCAGGAAACGGTGCCGCTATGACCACAAAAATCAGGCAAGAAATCAGCAAGGATCTGAACATCATACACCCTCTCTTCCACCTCGTATTACAAACGGCCTCTTCAATCTGCCGTCACGTCCTCAACGTCGCCGTTAAACGTTTTGTCTGCAGCAAGAGGTCAAGCGCATCATCGATGCTCACCGCGACGACGTCGGCGACGGAAATGAGTTTGCCCGCCAAGCCCTCGGGTCCAAGAACGGCGATGCCGAAATCCGCGGCCCGAAACATTCCTATGTCGTTATATCCATTACCAACCGCGATGACCCCTTCGGATCTGAGCGATTCGACAAACGTCCTCTTTTCTTTTCCCGTCGAGATGATGCACAAACGCACCGGAAGCCGCCGAAGGTTGCTCCGAGCTGTCCCGTAGGTATCCGAGGTGAGGATCGTAATCTTAACTAGTTTGCTCAATTGCATGAGTTTGCGGGAAACGCCGCGCGAAATAATTCCATTAGCCGCGAGAGTACCGTTGAAGTCGCAGGCGAGGTGTTTAAGGAACCTGGGTTTTTGCCCCGACAATACCAACTCCAAACCGCGACATGGTTTCGTCATATGGCACCTTTCCTAAATGTCGCGAATCATTAGAACGCGGGGAATCATAATCATAAAGCATCTGAAATATAAAGGTTGGTGTTCAATGAGCAACGGACGATTCATAAACCCCGATGGGACGCGTATTGGCGATAATTGCAGCGCCGGCAAGAGAAGCGATAATTACGTAGATCATCGCCGCCACGGGCTCAATTGCCCACAAGAATCCGACGGAGGCGCTGGAAAATAAATCTCCAAGACCGTTGACCGTCGCCAAGACTCCGAAACCAGTGCCTCTTGTCGCAACAGGGAGCAGCGTTGCAGCTGTCGTGTTTTCAAGCGTCTCCCATACTCCCATGTAGACGCCTGAAAAGGCGAAGACGATTCCGAATTTTAGGAAGGACGCCCCGGGAACCATGAGGGCGACGGCAGGGATGACCGCTAGTGAGTAACCGATTGCCAGAACCAGATGTTTCGGAAAACGATCCGCGAGGAAGCCGCTGGTGTAGCAAGAACACGTATAACACAAATTATAGCCTACATAGAAGAGCATAGCGAGCAGGGCGCCCTTAGTCATACCAAATCTTGTGCTGAAGGCTTGGGTAGCCCATAGAATGAGCAGGGTATTCGAAAAATCACCGATGCCCGCGATTCCAACACCGATCAGGTATTTTTGAAAAGACTTGGGTAGTGATTTCATGTGTCCGCCTAAACTGACGTGCGGTTGAGGAACGTGAGGTTTCTCCCGAACGAGGAAGACGATCAACAGCGCCGCGATGATTCCGGGCACGAACGTCAGGGCAAATGTCCATCGGAATCCTACCGTTGCGACAAGCAGAAGCGCCGCTATGGGACCCACGGTGGCTCCTGCGCTGTCCATTGCGCGCTCAAAACCGAAGGCGCGTCCGTAAATCTCGGGTGTGGTCGCCTCGGTAAGCAGGACATTGCGCACGGGCGTGCGGGCGCCGCGTCCGATCCATCCGCCCACCCGTCCGCAGAGAATGTGCCACCATTGTGTAGCTAGTGCGAAACTGACCATCCCGGATGCCGTCACAAAATATCCGGCAATGGCGAGGGGTTTTCTTTTTCGAAGTCTGTCGGAATAGAATCCGGAAAGAAGTTTTGCAAAACTCGAAAGACCATCCGCCAAACCTTCGATAAGCCCTAACACCGCCGAACTCATCCCCAAGGACGCAAGAAATGCGGGCATGGCCGCGGTGGCTATTTCATGTCCCATGTCGGAAAAAAAACTGGCGAGGCCGATTCCCAAGACTGTGGGGTTAAGCCAGCGAGTTCTGAATTGACGTGCCATAAATTTTGCTTTCAGTCTGAATCGTCGCTTCTCAAGTTTCATTTGTCCACGAATCGGGGTTTTGTTAAGTTTTCTCCGTCGTTCTTGCCAGATAATCGACGATACCAAGTGGATAACCCCCCGTGGAATCGGCGTGAGTCCTGATGCGCCGTTCGTCCCATGACAGGTGTTTTTTGTCGACGAGTTCCCGGACCAGGAGCCACGACTCCATCCTGTCCAGATATCCTACGTCGACGACGACGGATGACGCCGTCAACGCACGAAGAAATACCTCGTCCCCTTTTTTGATGAAACGCTCGACGATCGTTATCGTCTGAAACCGCCTCTCCTCGGCAAAACGGCGAAGCATCGAGACCTTCGCTCGCGTGAGCTTTGCGGCGTTGTCAAAGACGATGACGTGCCGTTTCTCATCTCCGATGTCTCCATGAAGGATGCGATATCGCTCCGATTTGTACGGCATGGGTTTCCGGCGTTTCCTGCCTTTCGATTTTTTCTTAAGTCCCAGCGCCAACGCTTGGCACATCTCCCGAGGCGTCCGCGAAAAGTCTATGAAGTGAAAAACCCATTCCTCGCCGATCACCTCCGCGACGTGCCTCGCCAGCGCGGTCCGGCCTATGCCATACGAGCCTTTGAGGATCACGTTCTTTCCGTCCTCCAAAGCCCGTACGACTGCCTTCGTTTCTTTCTCTCGTCCGACGAAGAACATGAGTCACCTCCCGACTGGAATTGTCCGACGCGCGAAACAACTTTTTGTGTCGTTGTCGTTGCCTCCATATCGGGTTTATCGCCTTATCATACGGCACTATGCAGAGCTGTTAATGCTCTCAATTGCTTTTTCCGCCAATTTTGCCAGAGAGGGATCTTTTGTTTTCTTTAATAACCTCTTGAGATGGGGCACCGCCCGCGTTTCTTTTCTGTGCGTAAGTATCATAATCGCCCAATGCTGAATATCGCCGGAAGGATGATTCAGGGCGTTAATAAGCTTGTCTACGTAATCCTTGTTGTTATACTCGTTGGTGTTATAGCCGCAGACCGGGCAAACATCAAAATCATCCCCCCAAAAATCTTTCCAGCAATTCGGACAATAATATCTCATCTTCGCTCACCTACCGCATAAAAACAAAAAACCCCTTGGGTTTTGTGCCCCAAGGAGTTATCAGCCATGCTATCGGCAGTTTACGGTGAACTCCATCACCGATTCAGTATTTGTTTTATTTACTTACTTTTTTGAGTTGCGAGAGTCAATCGGGAATATCCTCCTTCTCACGGGGCGCTTTATGACGAAACAGGTCCTCCTTCCTCGTGTGCTTGAGATTCTTCGCTGCGCTCGGAATGACATCACTTTGCCCTGGCTGCCAACCCGCCGCGTTTGGAGAAGGCGATTGCGATTCCAAGTGCTATCAGACAGCAAACGGAAATGATTCCCTTCGTCTGCCATGAAAGATCGCGTATCGCAAAAGGAGCCACAAGGATCGCCACCAGATTCATGACCTTGATTAGCGGATTGAGTGCCGGGCCCGCAGTATCCTTGAAGGGGTCTCCCACCGTGTCGCCGACGATCGCGGCCCTATGCTCCGGAGTTTTCTTTCCGCCCAGAAATCCGTCTTCGATCTTCTTCTTTGCGTTATCCCATGCCGCGCCCGTGTTGGCCATGAAGACCGCCATCAACTGGCCGGTCAAAATTGCTCCCGCAAGATATCCTCCAAGTGCCGATGCGCCAAGCGCGAAGGCGACGAGGATCGGTGTCGCAATCGCGAGAATTCCCGGCCCCAGAAGTTCCTTCTGTGCGGCTTCGGTAACGATCATGACGCAGTGACCGTATTCCGGCTTCTCTTTGCCGTCCATGATGCCGGGGTGTTCTTTAAACTGACGCCTTACCTCTTCAACAACCTTGAATGCCGCGCGCCCGACCGCCTTGAGGGCAAAAGATGAGAAGAGAAACGGAACCGCGCCTCCGATCAAAAGACCCACAAAAACCATCGGCAGATTCACCTGAATGCCCGCTTCAAAGAGGCGCGCCTCGTCTATGAACGATCTGAAGAGTGAAATTGCGGCGAGCACGGCGGTGGCGATCGCCAGGCCCTTTGTCAGCGCCTTTGTCGTGTTGCCGATCGCGTCGAGCCACGACAAATTCCTGCCGGCGTCGCCTGTTTTTGCCTCGGTAATCCCGCTCATCTCAAAAATACCGTGTGCGTTATCCGCGATCGGCCCGTAGGTATCCATCGCCAAAATAAAGCCGGTGGTTGTCAGAAGTCCGAGACCTGCGAGCGCGATGCCGTATGCAGCAAGCGCAATCGAACCATGGAAAATGAGAAACGATCCGACTATCGTGAGCGCGATTGCAATGACCGCCCACACCGATGATTCCAGGCCAACGCCCATGCCGGTGAGTAGCATTGTGGCGGGTCCGGTCTTTGTTGCAAGGGCAATTTCCGTCACGGACGCCTTGTCGGGATGTGTGAAGTGGTTGGTGATCCATAAGATTACGATGGCCAGAACTATGCCCATAGTCGTTGCCCAGAAAAAGCGCCAATCGGGTATGCCGGTGTTCGGATCGCGGACATAATAATAATTGACGATCGCAAAGCCGACGATTGAAGCGAGGCCGGATATCCAGTAACCGCGGGAGATCGGGCGCATCGGATCTTTGAGTGTTTTTTCATTCGCGCGGACGCAAAGCGTCCCGATGATGGATGAGAAGACGCCGACTGCGCGAACAAGAAGCGGATATATAATCATCTTCAATGCAAATGCCGAAGCCGCGGCGCCGTAGATGGCTTGGAAATTGGGATCGAGAAGCGCGCCGACCGCCAAAATGATCGCGGCAACCAGTGTGACTTCGTAACTTTCAAAGACGTCCGCTGCCATACCGGCGCAGTCGCCGACGTTATCGCCGACATTGTCGGCGATAGTTGCCGCGTTTCTCGGATCGTCTTCGGGGATTCCCGCCTCGATTTTTCCGACAAGGTCCGCTCCGACATCAGCAGCCTTCGTATAGATACCACCGCCGATACGCATAAAAAGTGCCGCAAGGCATCCGCCGAATCCGAAACCCACCAGAACCTTCATCGCCTGCTCCTGGAAGATGAGGAAGATGATGGTGGCGCCCGTGAGACCGAATCCAATCGTGAACATTCCGGAAACCGTTCCTGCCCGAAAGGCAAGTTCAAGGGCGTTTTTAAAACTCTTCAAGGCCGAGGCCGCGGTGCGCACATTTCCCTTCACCGCAAGCCACATGCCCACATAACCCGCGCCGTAGGATGCCATGACGCCCATGAGGAATGCGATGGCGATGCCGTAATCGAGAGGGATATATTTATAAGGAATGCCAGCGTAGATCGGCCTGTACATGAAAAACAGTCCGATTGTGATTGCTATCACAAACCAGATCATAGTCTTAAACTGGCGGCCGAGATAGGACATCGCGCCTTCATCGATGGCCTTGGAGACTTCAAGCATTTTTGCCGTGCCCGTCTCCTCTTTTATGACGTGAAAAACGAGAAACAGACCATAGAGGAGTGCGATGACCGCGCATCCCAAAACTGACCATAGAAGTGTGAGTTCCAAATTGCCCAGTGCCGGCAATACGACTTGTGCTTCGCCCATAGTTTTGCTCCTTTCTCACGCAAATGGATTCGCAAAAACAGCGGCCTTGCCCATCTCCGCTTCAATCTCCAGAAGGCGATTATATTTTGCGATGCGCTCGCTCCGGCACGCGGAGCCGGTCTTGATCTGGCCTCCTCCCATCGCGACGGCGAAGTCAGCCAGAAAGGTGTCTTCGGTCTCACCGGAGCGGTGGGAAATGACGTATTTCAAGTTGGCATCGCGGCAGAGCCAGACGGCATTAACGGTCTCGGTGACCGTGCCGATCTGGTTGAGCTTGATGAGGACGGCGTTTGCCGTTTTCTCCCTAATGCCGCGGATGATAAACCGTGGGTTGGTAACGAAGATGTCGTCGCCAACGATCTGGATCTTTTTCCCCTGCGCGACGGTTTGCATACGAAATCCTTCCCAATCGTTTTCCGCCAAGCCGTCTTCGATTGATACAATCGGATACTTGTCCACCCATTTTTCATAGATCTGAATTAGCTCTTTGCTGCTCTTTTTGCCCTGTCCGGATTTTGAGAGATTGTAGCTGCCTCCTTCGTAAAACGAGCTCGCAGCAGGGTCGAGACAAATGGCGATGTGCTTGCCCGGCGTATAACCTGCAGTTTCAATGGCCTCGATAATAACCTCGCATGCCTCTTCATTGCTTTTCAAATTGGGGGCGAAGCCGCCTTCGTCGCCCACGCTCGTGGCATAACCTCTCTTGGCAAGGATCTTTTTTAGGGCGTGAAAGGTCTCAACTCCGTATCGCAACGCTTCGGCAAAGGTCGGGGCGCCGATCGGCATGACCATGAATTCCTGAAAATCAACGCTGTTATCCGCGTGCTTGCCGCCGTTCAATATGTTCATCATGGGAACGGGTATGCGCAGGTTGCCGATCGCGCCAAGATGGGCATAGAGCGGCAGACCCGAAACGATAGCGGCGGTGCGGGCAACCGCCATCGATACGCTCAAAATTGCGTTCGCGCCGAGTCTTGCCTTGTTCGGTGTCCCGTCCAGTTTTATCATCAAACGGTCGATTGCGGCCTGATCGGCCGGATCCTTGCCTATAAGTTCCCTGGCAATCAGTTCGTTCACATTCGCAACGGCCTTCAGGACTCCCTTGCCGCCGTATCGCTTTTTATCGCCGTCCCGCAGTTCAACTGCTTCGTTCTCGCCTGTCGATGCGCCCGAGGGGCACGCGGCTGACGCCTTAACGCCGTTGTCCAACGTCACGTATGCCTTGACTGTGGGATTGCCGCGTGAATCAAGAATTTCCAGCGCTTCAATCGAGTGTATTTTGTATGCCATATATTTCCCTCCCTTTTAAATTATTCGTCCTGTATGCTCTCTTCTTCTTCGGCCTCTTCCGGTGTCACAACTTTCACTTCCACCGGTTCCGGAATAAGGTGTTTCGGCATAAATGCAAAATTTGCGATCATTGTAGGGACCACGGCGCTTGCGATGACCACTGCAACAAGGAAAGAATATTGCGCTCGGTCGATGATATTGTGAGAAAAACCATAGAGGGCCGAAATCGTGCCGAACGTAAGCCCCGTAGACATGAGCAAGGTGTAATACCATCGCTCTTTTCTGTCCTTTCTAAACCCTAATATTGCGGGATAGAGGCCAAATATCTTTGTCGCCACCTTTCCTCCCAGAAGGACAAAGAAGGCCAGAGGGGCAATGACAATGGAAGGAAGCGAAACAAGCGTTCCGGCACGGATAAAATAAAACGGCGTGAGCAGCCCGATCGTCAGCGTGCGCACGCGTCGCACCCACAAATGGTCTTGAGACGCGGTGCCCGCAAGCACCATTCCGGCAAGATATGCGGGTAATACGGCTTCGCTACCCGACCAGAGCGCAAGAGCACCCAGTCCGAACAAAACGAGAAGAACCCACTTAGTCCTTATCGCTGCCGTTCGGAATGCGTAACGATGGATCACTTTCTTGGTGAATAGGGGGAGCACCGCCAAAACGGCAACGGTCACTCCTATAAAAACGATCGTCTTATAAGTGAACGGGGCGAATAAGAGCCCCAGCGCTACGACGGTTCCGAGATCGTTCACGAAACAGGCCCCAAGTATACCCTTCCCAAATTCCGTCCGATTTAGGCCGGTTTCAAGCATGACGGCGTACACCACAGCCATTGATGTTGTGGAGAGCGCGACACCGGCAAGCCAGCTGGCTTTGGAATCCCATCCCAACAGATAATACGCAATCGCCGTGCAGCCTAAGAATGGGGCAAAAAAACCGACGAGCCCCACAAAACTTATTTCTTTGAATTTTGCCTTAAGGTGGGAAGGCTCCAGCTCTGCACCGGCGAGAAATGTTAAAAGCACCGCCCCGATTGCTGCTAGAAAACGGAGCCAGTCGGAATCGGTGTGCAGAAAATTAGCGCCAAGATAATGTTCAATGATCGTCCCTGCGACAACGCCGACGCATATCTCCATCAGGGCCATTGATACTCGTAAATGGTAAGCTAATGCGGTTGCGAGAACTGCGAGAGCAAGCCAGAAGGTTGCATGGGAAAAAAGCTCGGTCATGGAGTCTCCCTGTCAAATAGGAGTCATCAGCCATTTAAGGCGGTCAAAAGGTGAACTCCATCACCTCGCAAGAATTTATACGCAGATACGTTTTAGTTCAACAAGAATTTTAAAACTTTGGAATAATAAAGCTGATCGCGAAAAACATTAATCCAAAGACGAGAAACGTGAATACTGCTGCTGCAATGGCAAACTTTAATGGTTCTTTCCTGTCTGCATAATGGTGAGAATATTCACCGTAAGTAACCAGGAAGGCCATTAATCCTGCGAGGGGAGCGAACAATAAACCGATCAATAATACAATGAAGTTCATTTGCATGGCCTGATAACCCTCTATTGATATCGATAGGAGTCATCAGCCATTTAAGGCGGTCAAAAGGTGAACTCCATCACCTATTCTTTGAATCATTCATACGTGAAAATATTTTTGTTTCAATGAAAAAAATGCTAGGGTCCGGGTGATTATGAAAGAGTGCATATTTTGCCAGATTGTCAGAGGCGAAAAACCGGCCAGAAAGGTTTATGAGGGCAAAGGCACGCTCGCGATTTTAGATACTTACCCCATCTCCAGGGGTCATACTTTGGTCATTCCAAAGAAACACATCATCTGGCATACCGATATGGATGAAAAGGAAGCGCAGGTATTTTATCGGACAATGCATTTAGTGGCCGCGAAAATAAAAAAGGCCTTTGACCCCGAGTATATAAATGTTTTTATACGTGGAACAAGGGTGCCGCATCTGCACGGTTTTCTGGTCCCGAAAATAAAAGGCGAAGACAATATTTTCGATAAAATTATGGACGTTCATCATTATTTCCAACAGCGGCAGACTCCATTCTTGTCCAGTGATGAACTGGACGATATCGCATCAAGAATAAGAGAACCTTAAGCATAAACATTCCCGGCAACACATCACTCAACTGTTAATTTGACGTCTGCGTTTTATCAGGCCGCCGCAGATCCTTTGACACAGTCTTTTTTTTGCAACGCCTTGTGTTGCAGGAACCCGAAAAATGTAAAAAAACTGCAACGAAAGTTGCAGTAACTTTCCCGCCGCAATTTAAAAATCGGTTATTATTCAGCTGCCTGCGCTTGGTTGCAAATGCAACCATCCCCTGACCACCCCCTCCCTTCGTAAATGCAACGGAGGTTCCGGGGGAGGTGGTGGTCAGGGGCCCGCTCCGGCAGCTACAGGACCCAATTTATGCGGCGGGCTTACCTGTGTGCTCTTTAGCGGGGCTTTAATTGGCTGTTATTATTGTAGATCAGATAAAAATGGATTTAATCGAATATAATATCATGCATACATTCCCTGATTTCACTATTATGACCGTTTCCAACAATCGTTAAAATAAGACCCATATAAAAATACTGCCATATCCGGGACGTTACATAATTTTTAGAAACTTTCTGTATGTATATTATAACTGTGTTAACAAGATAACCCTGCCCTGTGATTCACATCGCCGCCGCCACTCGCACCCCAACCTACGCCGAAGCGTTCTCCTGACCACCCCCTCACCTCACAGCTTAACTGTGACGGAGACGTAGGGAGGGGGTGGTCAGGAGATGGCTGTTGTAACAGCCAAGCGAAGGCGGCGGAATTAAAGCTATTTTGGAGGTGGCGGCCGAATTTCACTGTCACAGCTGTGACATTTTTTTGGCCACTGTCACAGCCATTGTCACAGATTTTGTGACGTTTCTAACACCCCAATCAAGGTATTCCCGGTCACTGTCACAACCCCCATTTCTTATAAGAGGTCTTTTTCGGCTACTGTCACAACTGTTAAAACTACTTACAAAATGATCCCGTCCTGTTCGATTTGCGCCGCCGTCATTTTCACTTCAACCAATGCCGAAGCAGTCTTCTGACCACCCTATCCCGTCATTTATCTTCATGTTAAACTTACGTAGGGAGAGGGTGGTCAGAAGATGGCTGTGTTAACAGCCAAGCGAAGGCATCGAAATTAAAGCTATTTCAACGGCGGCGCATGAATTTCGGTTTAACGCCTGTTAAAGTTGTTAAAGCTCGTTTAACAGTTTCTTTAACAACTGTTAAACCGTTTCGCGGCTCGATTAACACCTGTCAATCGAGGAGCAAAGAGAGGCAATTATGGAAGGGTCAGTTCAGTCATTTTACAATTTCCCAATAGCCACCGCTTGTTTTTCCGATTCGACGGAGGACACCTTTCTTCTTTAATTTATTTATATATTCTTTCACCGTATCGGGACCGATCTTTAAGGCATCCGCAAGCTTATTGCGGGATATTCGCGGATTTTGAGCGATCACCTTAAGGATTCTCGACTCCAGCTCCGTAAGAGTGACCTTGGGGGGAACTTGGGGGGGAACTTGGGGGGTAACTTGGGGGGTCTCTTGGGGGGTAATCCTGGGGGGTATGCCCGCTAACTCCGGAGACCTGTAAAATACCGCCTTAAAAAACCCGTTGGCGTCGAACTCCGGCTCCTTCAGGCCCGCCTCGCGCATCATTTTTCTCATCCGTTTTATACCCATTCCCAGACGCTCAACTTTGTGAATCCGGAAGAACATGTCGGCTATAATTTCATTTCTCCTGACAGACATTGTACCGAACGCCTTTTTGGAAAGGCCACGCGGCAAGCCGCCCGGATTTATAATCTCGACCCTGTCATCGTAAATCTCGACGTTGATCTGCGTTCCCATGACGCTGTAGTCCCGATGCATGAGGGCATTAACGACGGCCTCCCGAATCGCTTCCAACGGAATCTCGTAAATATCGCGCCTGTTAATCCCGATGATTTCACTGCGAACATTAATGTGCTTCTTAATGAACGCCATCGCCTCGTTGAGCTGGGTCAGAAGATCGTCACGAACATCATGCCTGTCATAGATGTTGAATTTATCGGTACCCTTGAAGGCAACCATCGTTATCTGCGCCTGAGGGAGATAATCCTGAACATTTTTTGCAAAGAAGAGGATGCCCGCATTCTTGACCTTCGCATCATCCGACACCTTCAAGCTTCTTAGAAAATCAAGCGTGGCAATTCTTCCGACACTGATCCCGGCTTCTTTTATAAATGTATTTATTTTTGATTTGGAAACATCGTGTAGAGAAAAACGCTTTACCGTTCTTTCTTCAAATGGGATTATGTCGCATTCACGAAACATAATCTTAATTTCTTCGTGGCTCATCTTCTGTGTAGTGCCGTTGAGCCGCCTGAAGTAACCTGAACTACAACTATAGGGTTTATCAGTTCCTTCGGGAACTTCGATAGCAACCACCTTTCCCGCTCGTGAAATATTTGCGGAAATAGGCGGTTTGCAATTTTGGGTTAAACTGTTGATTTTTGCTTTAAGGTCGTTGGTTAGGTGTTCACCGGCAATACTCCCGTCATCATGAACTCCCAAAAACAATGTCCCACCCTTTGTATTGGCAAAGGCGACGATGTCTTCATCAATTCGTGATGTGTATTTTGTTTTGAATTCAACGGTAAGGGTCTCGCCCTCCCTAATGAGGATCTTTGCCTTTTTTTCATTCATAGCCCAGCCCTTTTCCTGCGTACGATGGGAACTGCTTATAATTATTTTTCAAAGGTTTATATCTCCCATCCCCCAAAAGTGCAATATACAAGACGGGTTGAGATTGAGGCGGCAGGCTCGACTCAAAAACGGTCTGATTATGCAGCCATGGCTAACGCCTCATGGAGTAAATTTTCCGCCTCACGGCTCTCTAAGAACGTTCGATATTCATTTATCTCCGCGAGCCCTTCGACTCGCTCCGCTCGTGGGCAGTGCCCTGAGCGAGCGAAGCGAGTCGAAGGGCTCTGCCCACGAGCGGAGCGAGTCTTGTTTTTTTGTGGCGAAGCGAGGAGAAGGGTCCTGAGCGAAGGATTTTGCAGAGCAAAATCCGAGTCGAAGGACAGCTCGACTCGCCCCTCGCTTCGCTCGTGGCTCGCTCAGGGCGCAGCCCACGATAAAAGCAAGGGGCGAGTTTATTTTTGGCGAGTCGAAGGGTGGAACCCCTTCTCCCGCTCCCACACCTATTTTCACACCAATATTTTATCCGATAGCCGCAAATCCTCTTTGAATCATCAATTCCCATGATCTTCTTTAATGCGCTCTCAAGGATAAAATTTCTTGCCACTTGAATCTAAATAATGCCAGACGGTTTCTCTATGAAGGATGAACTTAAAAAACAGCTTGATCCCTACTTCAACGATATAAAAGATTTTATCAAATTGACGGCAAGGGGTACAGAAAATGCCTTACGAACGGAAGTGAAACAGATAGAGACCGCCCTACAAAAAGAAATGCAAGAAGGATTTGAAAGGTCACATAATGCAATAAAATCAGTAAAAGTAGAAGTGAATGAGTTCCGGTCCGATGTAAATGTGTTGAAGGCCGATGTAAGTGAATTAAAGATCGATGTTAAAGAAATCCGTGTTGAAATGAAAGATATGGAAGTGAGATTGTCAGATAAGATTGATTCCCTTCATACCCGCCTTGACGAGCATGAGACAAAACCGATCAATCTTGCCCACCCGCAGCAGTGAACATATTCTGGCCCTCAAGTTTCATTATCCAATTTTTCCCCTTACAGGCACTTTCATTAAAAAATGTTTTCTCTTAGAAAAACCGCATAATGGGGCAATTTATTTTCCCTTGATTTTCATGACCTTATTGACAGCCGCCGATTGCTCCGGCATGGGTTTTATGGGTTTTCCGCACGCTTTACCAATCGTTGGGCCGGAAACCCCTTGAATTTACGTGCCAAATCACTTACTGAAAGTACGCAACTTTTATTTGGTTTTGACGATGATACATTCAGATAGTATGTTGCAGGTGAAAATAATATTATTGAAAAATAAACAAGGAGGATTTTATGAGCGAATTGAAATGTCCGGCAGGAATGGTGCTGATTGAGCCCAAGGGAGCAGTTCATCCCGATGAACCGGCGTTTTGCATTGGGAAGACCGAGGTGACTCAGGAAGAGGATAATCGTTTCTGGGCTGGGCGTTTGAAAAAAGGTTTTGAACTACTCATCAAGCTGGTGAGTGGTGAAACAAGGAAGCAGACCAATTCTCAAGAAGCCCCCTTGAGACTGGAAGCCGCCAAACAAATCCGAAAAAGTGACGTTCTCGGCGTTGAGGTCAAATCAGTAGTGACAGAACCAAAGCCTCAGCCGAAAGAGAATATGGCAGGACCAAGAAAGCCAGCCGTGCTGAGGACATGGGCCGAGGCAAGAGAGTATTGTCAGACTATGTATCCAGGCGGTGATCTCCCCACAAATCATCAATGGGATAAAAATGCTGTATTTGAGGTTGACAATCCTGCTGATGTCGGCTCGAAACCTGCCAATCCTAAGGGTTTCAATTATTATATGAAAGAGAATGTTATGGAGTGGACAAGAGATAATGTTGCTGATCGATTTCGATATATCCGCGGCGGACCGTGGGACTATTACCACTCATCGGGCATGAGCCCTAGTATCAGAGTCAGTCACCCCGACTTTCGCGACGATCGTGTCGGCTTCCGTTGCGTTGCGCCTGCCCTGAGCACAGTCGAAGGGCCACCCCAGGACTCCAAGAAGTGAAGTAGACTTTTACCCTTTGGTTTTTTACACTCTTCCCTGCCTCGCGTCTTCCATGCTCTGCTTCATGCGCATTCCATCTTTGTGTGAAGTTGGGGGTCTCTTGGGGGGTAACTTGGGGGGTAATCTGGGGGGTCTCCGTGGGGGATCTGCCCGTTAGCTCCGGAGACCTGTAAAGACAAAACCAAAGTAATCATTGACTACATGTCCGTTTATATGGATAATTATCCATATATATGGCTATAAAAATACCACTTCATGAAGCACTCTATAACACCCCCCTATGGAAGGTTTTGGACCATCTTCTGCAGAATCCGGAGGCAGAGCTTCGCGATACCGAAATATCTCTTGCAGTAAGAGCGGCAAAAAAATCCGCTATTAATGTGGCGCTTCGAAGACTGGCCGAGCAGGGTTTTATCATTCGGCGTTTGCTTGGGCGCCAGGCATTCAACAAACTAAACGACTCGCCGCTCATCACCCATCTTAAGATCATAAGCAATATCGTTGCCATTAAGGATTTAACAGATAAATTGAAGCCGCTTTGTTCAAAGGTCGTTCTATTCGGCAGCAGGGCTGAAGGGACGCATACATCAGAAAGCGATTTCGATATTTTTGTAGTGACTGAAAAGGGAGATAAGGCAAATAAACTTATACGCAAAAGCATGCTCGAAGAAAAAATACAGCTTATTTCCAAAACATCCGAAGAGATGCTGACCTTCGATAAAGATGAACCGGCATTGAGGGACGAAATAAAGAAAGGAATAGTTCTATGGGAGAAAGATTAGAGCGAGAATTTGAGAAATGCTCAAAAGAGGGAAAAATAAAAAAATTCTCCGGCGCCAAAGGACTGTCTGCAAAAGAGCTGAAGGTTGCCGAAGCCGATCTGTCAGCCGCAAAAAAGGGTCTTGAAGGCGAACAATGGAAATGGTGCACAATTCAGGCATATTATTCGATGTTTCATACGGCGAGAGCATTGCTTTACAGCGAAGGATATAGAGAAAAGTCGCATTATTGTTTGAGAATTGCAGTAGAAGCATTGTTTGTCTCGACTGGAAAGATCAGCGAAAAATTCATCGATGGGCTTCAGACAGCAAAACAAATGCGTGAAAATGCAGACTACGAAGAGAATTTTTCAGAAGTGGGGGCCAGAAAGCTTGTGACGCTGGCCGAAGAATTCATAAAGGAAGCAGGTCAAATATTATAATTTTCAAGGCCCTTCAACTCAAAAATGGTCTGATTATGCAGCCAGGTCTAACGCCTCATGAAGTAAATTTTCCGCCTCGCGGCTCTTCAAGAATGTTCGATATTCATTTATTTCGGCGAGCCCTTCGACTCGCTTCGCTCGCTCAGGGCACTGCCCACGATAGCAGCAAGGAGCGAGTTTCCTTTTGGCGAATCGAAGGGTGGTGAGTAAGCCCTGAGCGACGAGCATCGCGAGGAGTCGAAGGGCGCACCGAACCACAGAACAGTATGCACTATGTCTATATCCTCAAGTGTTGCGATGAATCTTATTACATTGGCTACACGACCAATGTTGATAAACGCCTCAAAGAACATAACGAAGGCAGTGGTGGCCGCAACACCCGAATCAAACGGCCTACTGAACTTCTTTATATGGAAAAATTCGAGGATAAATTTCAGGCTCTCAAACGCGAAGCCCAGATTAAGCGTTGGACCAGAGCGAAAAAGGAATCGTTGATTAAGGGGGACTACAATCTCCTGCACAAACTGAGCAAAAGTAGAAACTTTTAAGAAAGAAATCCCCTTACTGAGGCGCCCACTGGGGGCCAACTTCGCTCTGATTATCGGATGTGACCTTAAGCAACCCTGTTCTGTCGGCGTTTATTCACGAATTTACTGCGATCCTTGTGTGTCATGTGTATACCAAAAGTGACACACCCTGACGCACTTGACACACTACTCACAAAAAGAACGGAACGCCCCTGCCCGCTCGCCAAGCTTGCGAGTCAGGCGGACCCTCCCGTTCTTTTTTTTCTTGATCAGACACAGGCCGAAAAAGGCTTGACCATTGTAAAGACAGGGTTTACAATAGTTTTATGAAAATAAAGCGTAGTATATTCAAAGAGTTAACAGCCCAAATCGACGAACCGAAGATCTCGGTCCTCGTCGGTCCCCGCCAGGTCGGCAAGACCTTTCTGCTTCGGGAGCTGGAGGCGGAGGCGAAGAGGAGAGGTCTCTCGACAGGATATTTCGATCTGGAAATCCCGGCCGATCTCCTGTCGCTGGGCGCGACGGACAAGGAGCAGTTCGATGTCCTCACCTCCAGCGGCGATGTGGTATTCGTCGACGAGCTCTACCGCCTCAAGAATATCTCGCATATATTCAAGGCAATCTTCGACAGCAGGAAGAAGAGACCCAAGATCTTCGCCTCCGGCTCGTCGGCGCTTGAGCTGCATACGCACCTGAAGGAGAGCATGGCCGGAAGGGTCGTCTTCAACCGCATCTTTCCCCTGACCCTTTGCGAATTGAGGCAGCAGGCAGGCTTTAGGCACGAGAGGGCGCTGGTGTCAGGCGGCATGCCCGGCCTCGTCAATCTCCGAAGCGAGGCCGACGCCCCCGGGGAGCTTCAGTCGATCGTCGCGACGTATATCAACCGCGACATCAAGGGACTGGTCCGCGAGGAGAATGTCCGCGCGTTCAATCAGATGATGTATCTTATCGCGGAACGGCAGAGCTCTCTCGTCGTGGCTGCGAATCTTGCGAACGAGATCGGCATGTCCAAGCCGACGGTCGAGAAATACCTGGAGATACTGTCGCAGACATATGTGTGCCATACGGTTCCCAGCTATGCGCGCAATCTGGGCAACGAGCTCAAGAAGTCTCGGAAACAGTTCCTCTTCGACATCGGGATACGAAACAGCCTGGTGAAAGATTTTCGGCCTGTCGGCGAACGGAAGGACGCGGGGGCCCTCAAGGAGAGCTTCGTCGCCCTCAGTCTCGTCCGCCAGCTGAAGGCGAATATGGAGCTCAGGTTTTGGCGGACCAAACAGGGCCACGAGGTCGATTTCGTCGTTGTGAAGAACCGTGTGCCTCATCCGATCGAAGTCAAATCAGATATAAAGAAGGCAGAGATTCCGGATGGATTGAAGAGGTTCCTCGAGGCATACGAGGATGCCGCGCATCCCATAGTCTTCAACGATTCCCT
>Ga0315276_10000408_pt1 | contig 36706 bp, 36 predicted proteins | sample YL17G05_0_MG_FD_204542 | JGI IMG/M metagenome (GOLD analysis project Ga0315276, IMG submission 204542) | Sediment microbial communities from Yellowstone Lake, YNP, Wyoming, USA - YL17G05_0 | ecosystem: Environmental > Aquatic > Freshwater > Lake > Sediment | place: USA: Wyoming | collected...
TGCGCCCGGAGCGGGATGACCGTGCGTGCGGCGGAGGGGCTCTCTTCGGCATCCTATGTCGGCCTTACGGTGGACGTGATGCGGCGCTTCGGCGTCCGGGTCACCCAGGGTGACGACCTCTCCTTTGGCGTTGGAGGGGGGGAGCATTACAGGCGTGCCGAACTGGTCGTCGAGGCGGATGCCTCGAGTGCGTCCTACCCGATGGCGGCGGCGGCGATCGCGGGGGGAGAGGTGTTCGTCCCCGGGGTGACGGAGGATTCCGGTCAGGGGGACGCGGGATTCGCAAAGGTTCTCCGGTCCATGGGGTGCGATGTGCGGGGGCGTGACGGCGGACTCTCCGTTGTCCGCACCGGGGCTTTGCGTGGGATTGAGGTGGACATGAACGCGATGCCGGATGTCGTGCCGACTCTCCTTGCCGTCGCGCTGTTTGCCGAGGGGACAACCGTGATCCGCAACGTCGCGCATCTTCGTCACAAGGAGTCGGACCGTGCCGAGGGGCTCGCGGTGGAACTGGGACGTCTCGGCGCGAGCGTGCATGTCAGGGATGACGGAATCATCGTCCACCCGGTCCCCCTGCACGGGGCGATCCTGGACACGCACGATGATCACCGTCTTGCCATGAGCTTTGCGCTGATAGGACTTCGGGTGCCCGGGGTTGAGATCGAGAACCCCGATTGTGTGCGCAAATCATTCCCGGGATTCTGGGATGAATTCGACCGGATGACACGGGGCTAGAAAATCGCGGTGGGTGCGGCCGGGGGACCGGTGTTCCGCATTCACGCATCTCTCAGTTTTTTGCGGGTCGCATATGGCGGGAAACGCAATCGGTAACCATTTCCGGGTCACGACTTTTGGCGAGAGCCACGGCCGGGCGATCGGCGCGATCATCGACGGAGTGCGTCCGGGGCTCTTGATCGATCCGGCGTTCATCCAGCACGAGCTCGACCGGCGCCGGCCGGGACAGAGCAACGTTACCACCCCCCGATCCGAGGCTGATCAGGTGGAGATCCTCAGCGGGGTCTACGAGGGTAGGACCACGGGGACCCCCATCTGTATGATCATTTGGAACAAGGATCAGCAGTCGAAAGCCTATGACAAGATCAAGGGCATGTTCCGGCCCGGTCACGCCGGCTACACCTACCTTGCGAAATACGGGATCAGTGACTATCGAGGTGGGGGTCGATCGTCGGGGCGCGAGACTGCGGCCCGTGTTGCGGCGGGGGCCGTGGCGAAGAACCTTCTGGCGCGCCGCGGCATCAGGATTGTCGCGCACACGCAGGAAGCGGCTGGGATCCGGGCCAGAACATTTGATCCGGCGGTGATCGAACAGAATCCGCTCCGGTGCGCCGATCCTGCGGCCGCGAGAGCGATGGAGCGGCGGGTTCTCAGGATGAAAAAGGAGGGGGATTCCGTGGGCGGGGTGGTCGAGGTCCGCGTGATGAACCCACCCGTGGGATTGGGTGAACCGGTGTTTGACAAGCTGGAAGCGGACCTGGCGAAATCTCTCATGTCGATAGGTGCGATAAAAGGATTCGAGGTCGGCAACGGCTTTGCAGCCGCGAGAATGCGCGGAAGCCAGAACAACGATCCCATGTACGTGGAGAAGGGGACAGGGAGGGTACGGACGAGGACCAACAATGCCGGTGGGATTGCCGGTGGCATTTCCAACGGCGAAGACATCGTGGTCCGGATAGCCGTGAAACCACCTTCCTCGATACGGAAGGAACAGGAGACGGTTACGGTCGACGGCAAACCCGCGGTCATCTCGGTCGAGGGGCGTCACGACCCGTGTATCTGTCCGCGGGTGGTTCCGGTCGCCGAGTCGATGGTGGCGCTCACGCTTTTCGACCATCTGACGCGGCAGCGTCTCCTTGCGAAGAAGAGCACGCTGCAGGATTTGCGGGACACGATCGACCTGATCGATCACAACATCCTTCTGCTGATCAGTGAACGGCAGGGTCTGGTCCGCCAGATCGGGGCTCTCAAAAGGAAGCGCGGGAGCGGGGTCGTCGACAAGAATCGCGAGCGTGAGATCCTACGCAAGCAACTCAGCGTTGCGCGGGACCTCGCCCTTGACGCCGGGTTTGTCGAGGAGATGTTCCGTGCCGTGTTCAAGCTCGCCAAAACATCACAAAAGGCCATGACGCGCGAATGAAACCGACGGTCGGCTTGATCGGCTACGGTAGGTTTGGAAGGCTGGCCGCGCGCTACATGGCGACGTCGGCCGACGTCATCGTCTGCGACCGGGGCACGGGGCACCGGAGAGGGGGGGGGGTCCGACACGGTGCGTTCGCCGAAGTGGCGGCGCAGCCTGTGGTCGTCCTCGCCGTTCCGATTTCGTCGATGCGTGGAGTTCTCCGCCGGATGAGAAAACATGTAACGCCAGGGGCGCTTGTCCTCGACGTCTGTTCCGTCAAGGTGCTGCCGGTACGGTGGATGAAGAACCTCCTCCCTCCCGCGGTGTCCATCGTGGGGATGCACCCGCTGTTCGGACCTGACAGCGACACCGGCACGTTGCGGGGGCAGCGCGTCGTGCTCTGTCCGGTACGTGCCCGTCCTTCCCAGCTGCGGGCGCTCCGGCGGATTGCCGTGCGGCGGGGGATCCGGCTTTGTTTGATGACGCCCCGGGATCATGACCGGCTGATGGCGGAGACCCTTCTGGTCAGTCACTATGTCGGACGGTTGGTCCCTGCGGCCGGCATTCGGATGCGGGCCTGGTCCACCCCCTCCTACGATCATCTCAGGGGGCTCGTCGATGTTGCAGGCAACGACACGAGAGGGCTTTTCAGGGACATGTGGAAGTTTAACCCTTACGGGCGGCGTCTCGCAGCGCGTCTGCGGGCTGCACACGGGAGGCTGGTGTCCGGAATGCGATTCGGATCCGTTGATTCTTAACCGATTTTTGGCCTTATTAATTGTTTGAGGGGAAGGAAGAATCCGATCCGATGATCGAATTGCATCATGTCTCCAAGAAGTTTGGCTCGTTCACGGCCGTCGATGATGTTTCGCTCACCATCGAACGGGGTCAGTTCTTCGGCTTCCTGGGTCCCAACGGAGCAGGAAAGACGACGACGATCAAGATGCTGACGGGGCTCTTCGCCCCGACATCCGGATCATGCAGTATCAACGGCTTTGACATGCAGCGCGATCCGCTCCCCGCCAAGCGGAGCATCGGCTACGTGCCCGACCAGCCGTTTCTGTATGACAAGCTGACGGGGAGGGAGTTTCTCTATTTCATTGGAGGCCTTTTCCAGATGCGTCCCCAGGAGCTGCGGTTGAGGATCGAGGAATATACGGAGGCGTTCGAGATCGGGGATTTTATCGACAGGAGGGGGGAGGAATATTCCCAGGGGATGCGGCAGCGCGTCGTCCTGTCGGCCGCCATGCTGCACGACCCCAAGGTGCTGGTTATCGATGAGCCCCTGGTCGGGCTCGACCCCCGCAGTTCACGTCTCGTGAAGGATTCTCTCAAGGAGAAGACGAAGAACGGATTGACGATCTTCATGTCGACCCACCTTCTGGAAATTGTCGAGGAGCTCTGCGACCGTATCGCCATCATCAAACAAGGACGGATCATCTACGAGGAGTCGCAGAGCAGTTCGCGCAGGTCCGACGGCGAGCTCGAGGCAATGTTTCTGGAACTCACCAAGTAACGGACCGATGCGCGAAATTCTCCTCGTCCTAAACGTCAAAGCAACCACGTTCCTCGCGGGAATGCTGGATCTGCGCATCGCGAGCCTTCTCAAGAATCTGGCCTCGCTCCTGATCTTTGGCGGTGTCGCCGTCGGGGTGTTTCTCGTTTCCCGCGGAGCCACGGGCTACCTCCTGCAGCAGGCTCACATCGGGCTCTTTCTCTTTCACCGGTTTCTCTCGATGTTGCTGTATGTCTTCTTCATCACCGTGAACCTGGGCAACATGATCGTCTGCTACGCGACGCTGTACAAGGCGGAGGAGGTGAACTTCCTGATGGGCCTTCCTCTCCCCCATCACCAAATCTTTATTCTCAAGTTCATCGACAACTTCTTTTACAGCTCGAGCACGCTCCTGCTCCTCGGGCTTGCTCTCCTGCTGGGGTACGGCTCATATTTTTCGATGCCGTGGTACTTCTATCTTTTTACCCTTTTTGTCGTTCTGCTCCCGTTCATGCTCGTCGCCGGGATCGTGGCCGTGATCGCGCTGATGGCGCTGATCAAGGTGGCGTCGCACATCGGGATCCGTTGGCTGCTGGCCGGGGTGGTGGCGCTCTATCTGTCGGCGATTTACATCTACTTTGCGGTGTCGAACCCGGTGACCCTTGTTCAGGAAGTGATGAAGCACTATCCGGACGTCAACGCCTATTTCGGGTATCTCGACCCGCCCTTCGTCCGCTACCTGCCGAACCACTGGGTGGCGGAATTCCTGTACTGGACGGTGGCGGGCGACCCCACGAGAGCGTCGGCGGGTCTTGTCACGCTCCTGGGGTCGCTGCTGGGGTTGATGATCGTGGCCGGTGTTCTCTCTCGCGTCTATTATTACCGGAGCTGGCTGGCCGCGTCGGACGCCCGGACCGGACGATCGGGACGGCCCCTGCGGTTCCAGATTCGCATCCTGGAGTTCGGGCGGCCCGGGAGGTTGTCGGGTCAGGTTGACTCCCTTCTGCGGAGGGATTTTTGGATATTCTTCCGTGAGCCCAGTCAGTGGCTGCATCTGTCGCTCATGATTCTCCTCCTGATGGTATTCCTCGTTTCGATGCGGTCCCTGGAAGTGAAGCTGGCGCAGCCATTTCTCCAAACAGTCTCTTATCTGGTCGTCTTTCTGTTTAACGGATTTCTCATTGCGTCGGTGTCGCTCCGCTTCGTGTTCCCCGCCGTGAGTCTGGAGGGGAGTGTCTTCTGGTGCATCCGTTCCGCGCCGGTCCCGTTGCGCCGGGTGTACTGGCAGAAGTTCCTCTCCTCTTTTGCTCTCGTGTTCCTGGTTGCGGAGGTGCTGGCGATGGCGTCGACGGCCATGTTGCGTGATAACCCCGTGCTGGTGGCCGTCGGGGCGCTCTGCACAGGCTTCATGGCGCTTGCGTTGACGAGCGTCAATCTCGGGGCGGGTGCGTACTTTGCTTCATACCGCGAGAAGAACCCGATCCGCGTGGCCTCATCGCAGGGGGCGACGCTGACGTTTCTCGGGAGCTTGCTCTATCTCGGGTGTGTCGTTATGATTCTTGTCGTGCCGCTCAACCGGTATTTCGAAATTCTCATCCTGCGCGGCTCCTCCGCCCCGTCGTCCCTGGTGCTCCCGGTGGTCGCGGTGGGCGTGCTCTCGGTCCTGCTGTTCCTGGGTTCCACGGCCGTCGGGCAGGCGGCTCTACGCAGGGACTACTGATCCGGGGCTGGGCGTTCGCCGCGGCCCTCCCACTCGTGAAAGTGTCTGGTGCATGAAAAACAGGACTTTCGTTCTTCTCCTCGTCGGCGCCACCCTGGTATCCGCACCGCGTCCCGCCGCACAGGTACGAGTTGAATATACCGAGGAAGCCGAACGTCAGTTCCGGGCCGCGGTCATGCTCTACGATGCGGGAGTGTATCGTGATGCCGCGTTCAAATTCGACCGGATCATACGCGATTTTCCCGCTGGCCACCGCATCACGGCCGCTTTCGTGATGAAGGGGAAGGCGTTCTACAAGGCAGGAGAGAACCTGGAAGCGGCCAAGGCGATGAAATCGTTCCTGAGCCGCTTTCCGTCGAGCGGCTACGCGCCGGACGCGGAGTACGTACTGGGTTGTGTGTACAACAAGATAGAGCGTCATGAGGAGGCGACGGAAATGCTTCTCTCCGCCTACCGCAGGCTGACACCGTCGTCGCCGGAGCGTCTGGTGGGAGAAATCAGGGCCGCTCTGGATGTGACCATCGACTCTTTGATCACACTCCCCCTTCTCCGGTCGTACCTCTCCCGGGCGGCGCTTGAAGGGGAACGCGCTTATCTCTGGTTCAAGATAGCGGAAAAGGAAGCGGCCCGGGAGAACACCGTCGCAGCGGGCATCGCGCTGGATTCCCTGATGACGCGTTACCCATCGCAGGCCTACGCTGCGCGCCTGACAGATCTCCGGTCGCACGTTGCCGCCCGCAGCAGCGTCAAGCTCGGCATCCTGCTCCCCCTTCTTCGGAACAGCGAACCATCCGCGGTCAAAGAGGTCGGAAACGATGTATACGACGGCGTGCTCTATGCGATCGAGCAGTACGGTCGGGAGCCCGACGTGCGGGTTGCCGTATCGCTTGAGACCAGGGACACCGAACGTGAGCCGCGACTTGCGACCAAGGGGGCGCAGGAGCTGTGTGACGACAGGGACGTCCTCGGGATCATCGGGCCGGTCTTTTCGGCGACGGTGACATCCGCCGCAGCCGTTGCGAATGCGCGGGGAGTACCTCTTGTAACACCGACCGCGAATGCGAACGGCCTGGTCGTTGCCGGGAAGTACGTCTTTCAGGCGAATCCGGATTATGATACGCGCGGACGCGCCATGGCGCGGTACGCGGTGTTGACGCGGGGGTTCCGGTCGGTCGCGGTTCTCGCGCCGGTCGACGCATACGGGAGGTTCCTTGGCGAGGGATTCGTCCGGGAGGCGGAGCGACTCGGTGCCCGGGTCCTCGGCTCGGAAGGGTACCAGCGCGGGTCCCCGGATCTGAAGCAGCCTCTTGCAAAGCTCCGCCGTGCCGGGATGCTGGCAGGGGCCGACGCGAAGCTTTCGTTCGGGGGAAGGATGCGCCCGCAGACGCTGATGAAATTTGTAGATCTGGGTGTCCCCTTGAAGAGGCTTGATTCGCTCATGAGCTCGGGGGGGACGGTCAGCGCGCGCACGCTGCTGGGACCCCGCGCGCGCGTGTTGCTCGATTCTCTCTCCATCCCGGTGATCTATGATGAATCGCGGGTGGACAGTCTGGAGTATCCCGTTGACGCGATCGAAGGATTGTACGTTCCCATCGGTGCGCCGGAGGAGATCGGCGTCGTATCGTCGCAGGTCGTCTACTTCAATTTTCAGACGCAGCTTCTCGGTTCGGGGGAGTGGAACAACTTTGCCGAGCTGAACGCCAACCGGCGCTATTGTGACGGGGTTGAGTTTGAATCGGACACGTATGTTGACACCACGGGAGGGAACTACACGAGCTTCGTGGGCGGGTTTACGGCGCGATTCAAGAAGAGGCCGACGAAGAACACCCTCTTCGGGTACGACACGGCGGCCATGATGCTGGAGTTGATCAGGACCGGTGCGACGACCCGCGAGGCGCTGCAGCGGGCCCTCGCAGGGCTCAGGGAATTCCGGGGATATCATTCGAAGATCGGTCTGGATGGCGGCAGGGTGAACAGCTGGCTTACCGTTCTTCAATACACAAAGGATGAAATCCGGAAGGTGGGCGAAGTTCGTGCGGAGCCTCCTCCGGAGGGGGGTGGGAGTGAGGAGAAGCGGGGGAAATGAGGTTGTCGCGGCCCCTGTTCGCTCCGGCGGCCCACTCACGACGTGGCCGACGGAGGAACGCCCGCGGGAAAAACTGGCGCGCCACGGACCAGGGTCACTGACTGATGCGGAGTTGCTTGCGGTCCTGCTGGGGTGCGGATCGGGAGAGCATTCCGCTCTGGACCTTGCCCGGGGCCTGCTCGCCGGGGGGGGAGGGTTCCGGGATATCGCGCGGCGGAACGCCGCCGAACTTACGCGGCTTCACGGGATCGGGCCGGCGAGAGCGGCCGGGATTCTTGCAGCATTTGAGATCGGGAGGCGTCTCCAGTCCCAGGGCAACGGCAACCGGCAGGTCATCCGGACGCCGGGCGATGCGGCACGGCTGCTCGTCCCCCGGCTTCGCGATCTCCGGCAGGAGTCATTCATCGTGCTGGTACTCGATGCGAACAACGGCGTCATCGCTGAGATCGAGTTGTCGCGCGGCATCCTGAACGCGAGCATTGTCCATCCGCGGGAGGTCTTCAAGTCCGCGATCGACCGTCTCGGTGCGGCCGTGATCGTGGCCCACAATCATCCCAGCGGAAACCCTGAGCCGAGCAGGGAGGACATCGACATCACGCGCCAGCTCTCAGACGCCGGAAAGGTGGTGGGCATCCCTCTGCACGACCATCTGATCATCGCCGGCAATGGCTACACCAGCCTCGCTGAACGGGGACATTTGTGACTCCCCTGAACGGGGGGGAAAAAATTTCTCCATTGACAAATGGATCAAATATTAGTATCTTTCCGCCGAGAATTTTGGTTCAAAAGTGGTCCCATCGATTCATACCACCCATCAAATCTCAGGAGGGATCTCCATGCATAAAGTCAACAGGACGGTCACCGCGCTTGCGCTGGCCATCCTCTTTACAGGATCAGTTGTCTTGGTCGGCTGCTCGTCGAGTCCCAACGAGGCGCAGATGAAGCAGCTGAACGATCTGAAAGAGGAAGTTGCCTCGCTTCAGAAGGAAGTTGCGGCGAAGGAACAGCAGAAGGGTGCCATGGAAAAGGAAGTAGCGGAGAAGAGCGCCAAGTTGAAGAAGTGCAACGATGATCAGGCGATTGTAAAGCAGCGGCTGGCAAAGTAAACGCGCGAATAACGAAAAGGAGTGTTTGACAATGAAAGTGAACAACATATTCTTCGTGCTCGCCGCCCTGCTCGCGTTCGCCCTCGGCGCTTCGGCGCAGGAGATGACGAAGGATCAGTGGCAGCAGGAGATCAACCAATTGACACAGTCACGCACCGAGCTCAGTGCCAAGGTGACAGCGCTCGGAGCGGACGTAACCACTATGCAGGGCCAGTCAACCCAGATTGATGCCGACTATCAGAAGTGCATGGACGGCCTGTACGCGCTCGTCGGCTCGGACGCCGCGAAGGCGGCGGCCTACAGCAGCGACATCGAAGCGGCGGAGAACAAGGCGAACGAACTCGGGCGCCTCTCGGACGCCGACCTTGTGGCCAGCAGCGGTGAAGTCGACGCACTTGCCGCCAACGTGAAAGGTCTCTGGGACAACAAGCTCTCTCTCATCCCCGTCTTCTGGGATCGCCTCACCGCCCTCAACGAGAAGGTGAAGAGCCTGCAGACCACTCTGGCGAACCAGATGAAGGTATACACCGTCGGCACGTGGGCCAGGGATCGCGACTGTCTCTGGAACATCTCGAAGAAAAAGGATATCTACAACAACGCATGGCTGTGGCCCAAGATCTGGCAGGGAAATCGCGACGAGATCAAAGATCCCGATGTGATCAAGAAGGGCCAGAAGCTGAAAATCCCCAAAGGGAATGAAATGAATGCGGAGGAGAAAGCGGCGGCGAAGAAATACTACGCAAGGAAAGCCGCCAAGTAATGACGAGCGCTTTCGTCCGATGACGGCCGTCTCCCGCCCGCGCGGGCCGCGTCCAATCGTGCAACCCCCTTTCCTGTCTCGTACAGGGGAGGGGGTTGTGTGTTTCGAGCATAAAGGAGAGACCGGTTGACAGAAAAAAAAATCAGGATGGAGGGTGTGGACGCCCTGGCACTGCTGGGGCTGAATGATGCGAACCTCCATCTCGTGGAGAAGCGGTTCGATTCCACGGTCGTCGTCCGGGGTGACACGATCATGCTACGCGGCGAACCGGGGGAGATCGATAAGCTCGAGCGGATATTCAAGGAGATGATGTTTCTCCTGACGCGCAACGGGAACCTGACGACAAACGACATCGATACGGTGATCGATCTCGTGACGGCGAACGGCGAACCCGCGCTTCCCCGCGCGGTCGCCTCGTCGTTGACCAGCGACGAACTCGACGCGCTCATCCTGTTCTCCAAGAACCAGATGATCCGGGCGAAGACACCAGGACAGCGCGCGTACGTTCGCGAGGTGCGCAGGAACGACATCGTCTTCGGGATCGGCCCTGCCGGAACGGGGAAGACCTACATGGCCGTTGCGCTGGCCGTTGCCGCGCTGAAGAACAACGAGATCACCAAGATCGTACTCACCCGGCCCGCCGTCGAGGCCGGTGAGAGCCTTGGCTTCCTGCCGGGCGATCTCAAGGAAAAAGTTGATCCGTACCTCCGGCCCCTTTACGACGCTCTGGACGACATGCTGCCGGCCGAAAAGCTGCGCGGGTATATTGAAAAACGTATCATCGAGATCGCACCGCTTGCCTATATGCGGGGCCGTACTCTTCAGAACGCCTTCGTCATCCTTGACGAGGCGCAGAATGCGTCGACCATGCAAATGAAGATGTTTCTCACCCGGCTGGGGCCGAACTCGCGCGCCATCGTCACCGGCGACGTGACACAGATCGACCTGCCGAGCAAGCAGTGCTCCGGGCTCGTTCAGGTTCAGGATGTGCTGAAAGGTGTGGAGGGCATCTCGTTCGTTTACTTCGACCGAAACGACGTCGTACGGCACCGGCTGGTGAAAGACATCATCGACGCGTACGAGAAATTCGGGGGCTGAGCGGAAGCTTCTTCCTCTTCGCCTCTTTCCAGAGGGCGTCCATCTCCTCCAGTGTGGCGTCCTGGAGGTTATGTCCCTTCCTTCCGAGCTCCCGCTCGATGTACTGGAACCGCCGTGTGAACCGGGAGACCGTCCCCCGGAGGGCATGTTCGGGGTTGACGCCGACGAAACGGGCAAAATTCACCAGGGCGAAAAGGAGGTCTCCGAATTCTTCCTCCCGCCGCCGTTTTGTCCCGGTGCGGGTGGCCGACCGGAGCTCTTCGAGTTCCTCGCGCACCTTGGCCCAGACGTCCTCCTTCTTCCTCCAGTCGAATCCCACGCGCGATGCCCGTTGCTGAACACGGAAGGCCCGTTGCAGGGCGGGCAGAGCGGGTGGCACACCGTCCAAGAGAGACGTCCTTCCTTCCCTCATCTTCAACTTCTCCCAGTTCTTCAGGACTTCTCCCGCCCCCCTGGCGGTCCCCCCTCCGAATACATGCGGGTGCCGCCGGATCAATTTGCCGCTGATCTCACGGAGAACGTCCCTGAACGTGAACTCGCTGGCCTGTTCGGCGATGGTGGCGTGCATCGCCACGTGAAGGAGTATGTCCCCCAGCTCATTCTTGAGCTCCGGCAGATCGCGCCGGTCCAGCGCATCGATGACCTCATATGCCTCCTCGATGAGGCTTTCGCGGAGCGAGCGGTGCGTCTGTTTGCGGTCCCAGGGACATTCGTAACGGAGGCGACGGACAATCGACACGAAGCGGACGAACTCCTTGCTGGGGACGGCGGGATGGCGCGTGCGTTTCGACATGATCGGACGGTTGGTTGGCGTATCTTTCAACGTACCGAACCCCGGGATGATTTGCAATGGTGCTGGAATCTGTAACGCTCGTTTTCTATATTTAGTTTTTCCGGTTTTCCATCTCACGCTGGCGGAGATGCCGATGAAACAGACGCTGGGTATTCTCGGTCTGCTTATTGCCGCCGGGATCGTCCTGACCCTTGTGTTCTCCCTTACGATGCAGAGGAATGTCTCCATGCTGATGGTGAATGGTGTCATCCACACGCTCGACGAACATCAGCCCGTGGCCGAGGCGGTCGCCGTGAGAGGAGACAGGATCGTCGCCGTCGGGACCACCGACGAGCTGCGCGGGAGGTTCACGGCGGACAAGGTGATCGACCTGGGGGGGAGGCCGGTGTACCCGGGGTTCATCGATTCCCACGCGCACCTCGAAAGTCTTGGGGCCGCACTGATGGAGGTGAATCTCGCCGGGGCGCGGTCCGCGGATGAGGCTGCCGCGATGGTGGCCGCAGCGGCCCGCGACACGGTCAGGGGGGGATGGATCCGGGGAAGGGGATGGGATCAGAACCGGTGGCCGGGGGCTCTATTTCCGACACATGAGATCCTCGATCGCGTCTCTCCGGACATTCCGGTCATCCTGAGGCGAGTAGACGGCCACGCAGTGTGGGTCAACAAAAAGGTGCTTGATATTGCCGGCATCAACGAAAACATACCCGACCCTCCGGGGGGAAAAATTCTGCGTGACCGTGCCGGAAAACCATCCGGTGTGTTTATTGACAACGCCGTCGCGCTCCTTGACGACGTACTCCCCCCCGCCTCTAAGGAGGAGCGGACGGAAGCCGTCCGGCGGGGGGTCGCTGCGTGCATCGCCTCCGGTCTCACCGAGGTGCACGATATGGGGGTCGATTCTCTTGGCATCGAGATCTACAAAACGCTAATAGCCGAGCGGGCGTTCCCGTTCCGCGTCTATGTGGCGATTGAGGGTTCATCGACCGGGACATGGGATCACTACAGAACCGCGGGTCCGATCAGGGAGGGGTATGACGGACGGCTTCGCGTCCGCGCGCTGAAGCTGTATGCCGACGGGGCTCTTGGCTCGCGCGGTGCCGCGCTTCTTGAGTCGTACTCTGACGATCCCGGCAACAGGGGATTGACTCTGACGTCGAGAGGTGAACTCCTCGGGAAGGCGAAAGAGGCCCTGGAGAGTGGCTTCCAGATGTGCACCCATGCCATTGGTGACCGGGCAAACGGCATCGTGCTGGACGTTTATGAAGAAGCGCTCGGATCCGTCACACCGAAGGCAAGGGATGTCCGTTTTCGGGTGGAACATGCGCAGGTCCTCACCCCCCGGGACATCCCGAGATTCAAGAGCCTCGGGGTTCTCCCCATGATGCAGCCGACCCATTGTACGTCGGACATGCCATGGTCGGAGTCGAGACTCGGGCCCGTACGCATCAAAGGCGCATACGCCTGGCGATCTCTGATGGCACAGGGAAGCATCATTCCCGGGGGTTCGGACTTTCCTGTCGAAAGTCCGAATCCGCTTTGGGGTTTCTATGCGGCTATCACGCGACAGGACAGGGAAGGTAAGCCTCCGGGGGGATGGTTCCCCGAGCAGAGGATGGCACGCGAAGAGGCTCTGAAATCCTTCACCCTCTGGGGTGCTTATGCCGGATTTCAGGAGAAAGAGAAAGGGACCATCGAACCGGGAAAATGGGCGGACCTGGTTGTATTATCTAAGGACATCATGACGATCGGACCGGACGAGGTCCTGACCACCTCGGTGGAAATGACCATCGTCGCGGGCACCATCGTCTACGCGGCCGGCCCGTCGGATCGTGCGGGGGCGCGATGACAGGAGACCCCACTCCGCGTCCTCCCGATGCGACACGCACCGAACAGCGCAACTTTCTCCTCAATACGCTGGAGGGAGCGCTCTTCATCGCGTCGGGGGCGTTTATCAACGCTCAAACGGTTCTTCCCGCGCTGGTGAGCCGGCTAGGGGGGAGCAATGTCGTGGTGGGCGCCCTCGGCGTGATGGTCTACTTCGGGCTCTTTCTCCCGCAGATATTCTCTGCCCGGTATGTGGAGACCCTTCCATGGAAAAAGCGGTGGACGATGACGATGGGGGGAACCCACCGGTCGCTCGTGCTTGTGATGGGGGTCAGCATCCTTGTGTTCGGCGGTTCGAAGCCGGATGTGGCACTCTGGGTCTTTCTGGCGCTCTTCACGCTCATGCAGGTGATCATCGGTGTGGCGACGCCCGGATGGTTCGAGATGTTTGCCAAGATTACCCCTGCGCGCAAGCGGGGGCGTCTTGTCGGTGCTCGCAACTCAGTCGGCGGGGTGGCCGCACTGTTCTGCGGCCTGGCGCTTACCTGGCTACTCGCGGTCTATCCCTTCCCGCTCAACTTCGCGCTTGCTTTCTTTGCGGCGTTCCTGCTGCAGATGTCTTCACTCGCAACACAGTCCCGGCTCGTCGAGGCGGAAGCGAGTCCGACCACGTCGCGTCGCCCGTTTTTCGCGTTCCTGAAAGAATTGCCGGGGGTGTTTCGCGACAATCCTCCGTTCCGGAGATTCATCGAGTCCTCAGCATTGCTTACGCTGGCGACCATGCCGATCGGGTTCTTCACCGTCTACGCCCTGAAGCAGTTCCGTGCGGACGAGTCGGTCGTGGGCGAGTTCACGCTGATGATGGTGGCGATCCAGGTGGTGAGCGCGCTCGTGAACGGTTTTGTGGCTGATAAATACGGCAACAAGTCGGCCCTGCTGGTGTCCGCCGGGGCACTCCTTTGTGCGAGTATCACCGCATTGGTGGCCCCTTCTCTTGCATGGTTTCGTCTGGTCTATCTTTTCCTGGGGGTGAACCTGGGAACGGAGATAATGGCACGATACAACATGTCGATCGAATACGGGCCCGCCCGTCAGCGTTCGACATATGTCGGGCTTATGAACACGGCGCTGGCCCCCTTTTACCTCTCGGGGATGGTGGGAGGCATGATCATCGAGTGGCTCGGTTTCGGCGCGGTCTTCGCACTCGGCGCGTTGTTCTCCGTGGCGGGGCTGCTGTTCCTGGTCTACCGAGTGGTCGACCCTCGTACACACGGCGGAGCGGGAGGTCATGGATGAGCGCGACGTGCGGGCGATTGCATTTCCGGCAGTTCGCTACTATATTGAGCGGGGCATGAGCAAGGAGATACGGGACGAACCCGGGGGTGGCGGTAGGACATGGACCGTGCTTTCCCTCCTGGAGTGGGCCGGTTCTTTCCTCGCCGGGAAGGGATTTGATGAATCGCGCTTGACGGGTGAACTCCTGCTTGCGCACGTGTTGGGTGTGCCGCGCCTGGACCTCTACCTCCAGTTTGACCGCCCCCTGATCGCCGAAGAGCTCGCTCGCTTCAAAGCCCTCTTTGTGCGCCGTCTCGAGCATGAGCCGTTGCAGTATATCGTGGGCGAGACGGAGTTCATGGGACTCAGATTCGTCGTGGACAGGCGGGTGCTGATTCCGCGCCCGGAGACCGAGGAGCTCGTCGCGCATGCCCTCGACTTTGTCCGGTCGCGGGGCTTGGGCAGCGCAGGGATATTGGACATCGGGACGGGATCGGGCAACGTGGCAGTGGCTCTGGCGAAGTCCCTGCCGTCGGCGACCGTCGTGTCCGTGGATGTCAGCCGGGATTGTCTGGATGTTGCCCTCATGAACGCCCGGAATCTCGGTGTCACGAATGTTTCGTTCCTCGAATGTGACATAAGGGACGACATACTTCCCGGCCGGCGGTTCGATCTGGTCGTCGCGAACCCTCCGTACGTCGCGCTTCATGAGTATGAGCATCTGCAGAAAGAGGTCCGTGCGTATGAACCGCGCGGGGCGCTGACCGACGGAGGAGACGGCCTCCTGTTTGTCAGGAGAACCGCGCAACTGGCGGCGGCACATCTGGCTCCGGGTGGCGCCCTGTTCATGGAGATCGCGTACAACCAGGACGGCGTAGCCCGTGCGATCGCTTCCGCCTCCGGCCTGCGAAACGTTGCCGTGCGAAAAGATTTCGCGGGGAATTTCCGGTTCCTGACGGGCACCCTGGAGGTCGCGTGAGAGCGTTGGTTCAGCGGGTGACCAGGGGCTCGGTCGCGATTGCGGGAGAGATCCGGGCCGCGATCGGCAAGGGTTATGTGATCCTGCTGGGAGTTCGGAAAGGAGACACGACGGCGGATGCGCTATTTCTTGCCGACAAATGTTCGGTCCTCAGAGTGATGGAAGACGGAGGCGGGAAGATGAATCTCGGTCTCCGCGAGGCGGGAGGGAGCGCTCTCGTGGTGTCGCAGTTTACGTTATACGCGGATGCACAGAAAGGGAACCGCCCCGGGTTCATCGACGCTGCGGCGCCGGAGGAGGCCCTCCCTCTCTATGAGGCGTTCGTCCGCCGCATGCGGGAGAATCTGGACCCGGACGCCGTCCGCACAGGAGAATTCAGAGCCATGATGGAGGTGACCATCGTCAACGACGGTCCGGTCACGATCCTGATCGAAAGTCCAACCCATAACCAGCCTAGGAGCGCATCGTCATGACCTCGATGATTCGTGCACGCATCGCAGCGTCCGTTCTTGTCCCCCTTGCCGCGTTGTCGTTTGTCGCAGCCCGCGCGCAGGACACCTTCGGGACACTCACCAGCGCGCATTTCGACGTGAAGTATCAGCGCGGCGTCCCGCCGGAAGAGGCACGGAAGGTGCAGGAGTTTCTGCAGGATGAGTATAAGAGCCTCAGCGGCGACCTCGGTATCGACCTGAAGTCGAAGATCGACGTGCGCATCTACGAGTCGGTCGGGAAGTACCTCTCGGAAACTACGTTGAAGCGCCCCTGGCGCGGAGGGCTCTACCAGCGTGGCGTCCTTCATCTGCAACCGGTCTCCGCCCTCGTGACACGGAAGATCTTTGAGAAGGCCATTACGTACGAACTGTGCCTGGCGCTGCTCGAACAGAGCACCCAGAAAGGGTGTCCGCGGTGGCTGATGGAGTCGTTCGCGGTTTATTATTCGGGCGAATCTGCAGGTATGACGCCGCCCATCGGAGCACGGCTATCTGCGTTCTCTGATCTTAACCAGGATATCCAGGAATATCCCAATCCGCCCCAGCGGGACGACGTCCACTTCATCCTTGGCGCTACGATGACCTTCTTTGTTCAGAAGTACGGCGAGAAGAGGGCTTTCCAGGTGTTCAGGCAATTTGACGGTCTGACGTCCGTCGACAAGGTCTTCAAGAAGGTCTTTGGCGACGATTACCTCGCGATCGAGAAAGCGTGGTCGGGTTATATCGCCTCGCGCACCGCGTCGTTCAAGTAGCGGCTAGCCGCGACCGGGGGATGAAAGTCCTGATGCTGTTCCTCGACGGCGTGGGCATCGGTGCAAACAAACCATCGATCAATCCATTCTTCGCTGCGCCGATGACCTCACTCCGGTCGTTGTTCGACGGGCGGCTCCCGTCGCTCGGTCAACGGGCGCTGTTCTCACCGCAGGCGACGCTGATCCCCCTTGACGCCCGGCTTGGCGTCGCGGGGCTCCCGCAGAGCGGCACGGGGCAGACGGCGCTCTTCACCGGGATTAACGGCGCCGCCGTCGCCGGCCGGCATTTCGGTCCCCATCCCTACTCCACACTCAAACCCGTCATCAGGGAACGGAACATCTTCCGCCGGCTCCTCGACGCAAGGAAGACTCCCTGTTTTGCCAACGCGTTCCCCGAGCGCTTTTTTGACTACCTCGAGCAGCCCCGCTCGCGCTTGACGGTCACAACGCTTTCCTGCACCTCCGCAGGCATACCGCTTTTCCGCGCGGCCGACCTCGCGGCAGGGCGGGGGGTATCGGCGGATATCACGGGGGCCGGTTGGCACGCGCTCGGCTACCCCGACATGGCCACCGTAACGCCTGCTGAAGCGGGACGGCGGCTGGTGCGGCTGACGGAGGACCACGACTTCGTCCTATTCGAATACTGGAGAACCGATCACGCCGGACACGCGATGAAGATGAGCGAAGCAGTGTCCGTTCTGGACGCCCTGGACGGGATGCTCGGGGGCATCCTGGAGACGATGGACGTTTCGACCACCATGTTGTTGATCACCAGCGACCATGGGAATATCGAAAACCTTTCTGTGAAGACCCACACACGGCATCCGGTGCCTCTGGTGCTGTACGGTCTCGGTCACGGGGAATTCGCCGCGCGCGTGCGCAACAGGAGCAGCCGAGCGCCTTACCTCACGGCCGTCACTCCCGCGTTGATGGACCTCATCCGGGGAGAACTCTTCGTGCCGGAACCCATGCACGTGAGGAGAATACAGGTGCACTAAGCAGAATTAGCCGGGCCACGTTGTACGGCGTCTCCGGGGGTATGCTACACGGACACGGCGGAAACGGCGAGGCCTCGTTTGCGAATTCCGACCCCCCATCCCGCTTTTCGGCTCGCGATCCTCATCGCCCTCGGCATCGTTGCCGGAGACCGCCTTGACCTTTCCCTGCTTCTCCTCGTCTGGATCGTCTCACTCCTTTGCGTTTCGATCCTCATTCTGGCCTGCCTCGGCCCTCTGACGCGCCTGGCGGTCACCGTCCCATCGGTTCTGCTCCTGGTGGCGATCGGCGCCCTCCGTCTGGCGGCCGACAGGGGCTCCGCCCCCGTCATCCCCGACCGGGTGCAACGGGATCGTGTCACGGTCATCGGAACCGTTATCGATCCGCCGACGGTGCGGGGCCGGCGGATCCGCTGCACGCTCCGCAGCAGTGCGTGCATCGCGGAAGACGAAGTCATTCCGCTGGAGGCAACGATTGCCGTCACCGTTTCGCCCGTCGCCCAGGACACGGCGTGGCCGCCGATCGCGTACGGCATGAGGCTTGTGCTGGAGGGAGATCTCTCTGTGCCGGCGCCCGCGCGGAATCCCGGGGAGTTCAGCCAGCGTCAGTATGATGACGCCAACGGGATCACGGGCAACCTCTTCGTGCGGGGGTCGGGCAACGTCCGTGCGATCGATGCCGGCGGCGGCTCGTGGGTGATGACATCGATCATTGTGCCGGTCCGGAAGTTCATCCTCCGGGAGATCGACGAGTCGGTGGGGGGAGAAGAGGGGGAGTTTCTCAAGGGACTTCTCATCGGAGACCGTTCGGGCATCCCGGCGGACATGAATCAGGCCTTCGTTGATTCAGGGGTAGCACATATCCTGGCGGTCTCGGGTTCGAACGTGGCTGTCGTGGCGATGATCCTCGTCTTCCTGTATGATATCCTCCGGCTCCCGCGTCGCCTCCGGCCTTTCGTTGTCGCAGCCGCTCTCCTCCTCTACATGATGGTGACCGGCAACCAGGCGTCCGTGGTTCGTGCCACCGTCATGGCTCTGGTGTTCCTGCTCGCGGAGGTGCTCCAGGAAAAATCCAATGTCTATAATGCGGTGGGACTAGCGGCGATGTTGATACTGTTGTACGACGCCCGGCAGCTGTTCGACGTCGGTTTTCAACTCTCGTTCGGGGCCGTCCTCTCGATCGTCCATCTGTATCCCCGGGCGAACGTTGTGATATCGCGTCTGGGGGAGGATCGCATCTGGAAGAGGAGTGCCGTGTGGGTGCTTCGCCTGTGTGCCGTCTCGCTGGTGGCCACCCTGGGTACCCTGCCCGTGACGGCGGCGTGCTTCGGCCGCGTCTCCCTCGTCGGCGTGCTCGCCAACCTCCCGGTGATTCCTGCGACGGGTCTGAGCGTCATCCTGGGCGCGGCCTCAATCATCTCGGGCATTGTCAGTCCGGGGGTAGCGGAGGCCTACGGTGCCGTCAATGCGCTTGTTCTGCACCTGACCATCACGATCGCGCGCGTGGCCGCATCGATGCCTTTTGCGACCATGGATACGTTCCGATTCTCCGCCCTGGAGGCGATTCCCTTCTACGCGGCGCTGGGTCTACTCTTCCACCGGGGGGAGAAGAACGTGACGCGCGTCCTCCTGATGGTCCTTCTGTGCTCGCTTAATCTGATGGTTGCCGTCTCCCTCGCTGAAACGAACGAGACGGGCGGAGGGTTGCGGATGAGCGTGATTGACGTCGGCGAGGGAGACGCACTTCTGGTGGAGTTCCCGCGGGGAGAGACCATGGTGATCGACGGCGGAGGGTTTTCACCGGATTTCGATGCAGGTGAGAAGACCGTCACTCCGTTTCTGAAGCGACGCGGAATCTCCCGCATCGATCTGCTGGTGGTATCGCATCCCCACAGTGACCATGTGGGCGGGGTTCCCTCGCTCTTCCGTCATTTCGATGTGGGAAGAGTCATCGACAGCGGTCAGCCGGTCCGTGCCGACACCTACCGGGCCTACCTGCGTGCCGTTGCGGCGCACGGGTGCCCGCACCATCAGGCCCTCGCAGGAACGATCCTGGACGGCATTGCAGATGTCCGTCTCTATGTGCTCGGTCCGGTCGTGCGGTTCGTGGATTGCGACACAACGCATTCCCCGCCCAACCTGAACAACACTTCCGTGGTGATCAGGCTTGTGTACGGTGGCGTCTCGTTCCTGCTCGCGGGCGATGCCGAGGACGACGCGGAAAAGGTAATGGTTGAACGTTATGGCGGCTTTCTCCGGTCGAACCTGCTGAAGGCAGGTCATCACGGGAGCAGCACGAGCAGTTCGCCGGGGTTTCTTGAGGCTGTTCGTCCCACGCGTGTTGTCGTATCGGTCGGACTCCACAACTCGTTTCGGCATCCGTCTGCTCTTGTCATAGAGCGCTTTGAGAGATCAGGCGTCGACCTCGCGCGCACCGACCGTGAAGGGGCGATCATGTACGAAACCGACGGGACGGTTTTGCGGAGGGTGGACTGGCGGTGAACTTTGCCCCGTCCTCCTTGATTCTGGCGTCCCTTGTGAGTATCATAAGTCGTTACGCTGCAAGAACTACGGGAATCAGCATGCGGATGCCGACGACATGAAAAGGAACGGGATGGAGGAGCCAGCAGGCGAACGGAAAAAGGAGTTCAAGACGGACTCCGACATCGCGATCGAGCGTGTGTACGTGCCTGTCGAGCGTGACTACGCTTCAGCGCTCGGCCAGCCGGGCGAATACCCATTTACCAGGGGGCCGTATCCCACGATGTACCGGGGTCGGTTCTGGACCATGCGCCAGTATGCCGGATACGGTTCGGCGGAAGAGTCGAACCGGCGTTACCGCTATTTGCTGGAGAACGGCACGACAGGGCTATCCGTGGCATTTGATCTTCCGACGCAGATGGGGTACGACTCCGACCATCCGCTTGCGCAGGGCGAAGTAGGGAAAGTGGGAGTCGCCATCGACACCCTTGCGGACATGGAGCTGCTCTTCGACGGGATCCCTCTGGAGAAAGCCACGACCTCCATGACCATCAATGCGACGGCCGCGGTCCTTCTGTGTATGTACGCGGCTCTTGCGAGGAAGCAGGGAGCGGATCTGCGCAGGATCTCGGGGACGGTACAGAATGATATCCTCAAGGAGTATATCGCACGCGGCACCCACATTTATCCCCCCGCAGCATCAATGCGTCTGGTGACCGATATTTTCTCATGGTGCAGTGCGGAGCTTCCGCGCTGGAACACCATCTCCATCAGCGGCTATCATATCCGCGAGGCGGGATCCACCGCGGCGCAGGAGCTCGGATTCACGCTGGCCAATGGTATCGCCTATGTGCAGGCGGCGGTCGATGCGGGGCTCGATGTTGACACGTTCGGCTCGCAACTCTCGTTTTTCTTTAACGCGCACAACAATTTTCTTGAAGAAGTGGCAAAATTCCGGGCGGCGCGCCGGCTCTGGGCGAGGATCATGAAGGACCGTTTCGGGGCGAAGAGGTCCGAGACGATGATGCTTCGTTTCCACGCGCAGACCGGGGGATCCACCCTCACCGCGCAGCAGATCGGCAATAACGTCGTTCGCGTGACCCTTCAGGCGCTGGCCGCCGTCCTGGGGGGCTGCCAGTCGCTCCATACCAACAGCCGTGACGAGGCGCTCGCCCTCCCCACGGAGGAGTCGGCGACGCTTGCGCTCCGGACGCAGCAGATCATCGCGAATGAATCGGGAGTGGCGGACACCGTCGATCCGCTGGGGGGCGCTTATGCCGTGGAAGCACTGACGGACAGGCTGGAGCACGATGCTTCGGCGTTGATTGCGACCATCGACTCCCTGGGGGGGGCAGTACAGGCGATCGAGAAAAAGTATTATCAGGCAGAGATCACCGACAGTGCCTACGCCTACCAGCGGGCGATCGAAGAGCGCGAAAAGATCATTGTGGGGGTGAACGCCTTTACCGGCGATGCGGGCCTGACGCCGGATCTTCTCCGGGTCGACGAACGTATCGCAGGACGCCAGGTCGAGCGGCTGAAGAGCGTCCGCGCGTCGCGTTCCGCGGACGGGGTTGCGGATGCTCTCCGCCGCGTGAAGCAGGCCGCTGCGGGGCGTGAAAACATGCTCCCCCCGATCCTGAGCGCCGTCGAAGCCTACGCATCGGTCGGAGAGATCTCAGATGTTCTCCGCTCGGTCTGGGGCGAATACGTGGAATAGCCATGGCATTGACAAAGAGCAGGGCGAAAGCGATCCGCGCGCTGGCGCAGAGGAAATACAGGGAAGAGACCGGTGTCTTTGTCGTCGAAGGACTCCGTCTTGTCCGTGAGGCGGCCGCGGCGGAATTCGAGATCGAGGAGGCGCTCTACACCCCCGAGTTTGCCGCCGAGGGGGCCGGGCGGATGCTGCTCGATACGCTTCGCGGAAAGTGCCGCCGCATCGATCAGATTACGCTGCGGGACATGGACCATCTGACAGACACGGTCACTCCGCAGGGTATTCTGGCGGTCGTCAGGCAGAAACGTGAACAGGCGACATCCCTCCTTGAGCGTCGTGTCCTTCCCCCGGTGCTGGTTGCCCTTGACGCGGTTTCCGACCCGGGGAACCTTGGTTCGATCGTGCGGGGATGCGACTGGTTCGGTGTGGATGCGGTGCTCCTGGGGCACACCAGTGTCGATCCCTACAATCCCAAAGTGGTGCGCGCCTCGATGGGGGGGATCTTCCATCTCCCGGTGGTGGGGGAGGTCGATCTGCTCCCATTCATTTCCCACGCGAGGGGGAAGGGCTACACGGTCTACGTGACCGATGTAACGGGGGAGGCGGACGTCGACAGAGTCCGGTTTGAACCCCGGTCCCTGATCGTCTTTGGCAACGAGGCGTGGGGGGTTTCGGATCCGGTGCGGCAGCTTGCGGACGTCCGGATGTCGATCCGGCGCTTCGGCTCGGCCGAGTCGCTGAATGTCGCTGTTGCCTGCGGCGTTGTGCTTGCAGCACTACGCCGGACGGGTACGGCGTGAGCCCCCCCCCGGCAGGTCCGTTGAACCGTCTCGTGGCAAGTCTGTATTCGCTGAAGGAGCGTCTCGAGGCATACGCGGAGAAACCCTACGCACTGCACGCAATGTTCCTGATGGCGCTCATCGAAGCATCCTTCTTTCCGATCCCGGTCGACGTTCTTTTGGTTGCCCTTGCGGTTGCCCGCCCGCGTTCTTCCTTCCGCTACGCGACCGTGTGCGTTGCGGGATCGGTTGCCGGGGCGATGGTCGGTTACGTCCTCGGTGCGTTTATGTTCGACGCGATCGGCGAGCGCGTTGTCAGCACGCTGGGCATGGCCGGCCGGTTCACCGATGTGCTTCGGATGTACCACGACCATGCCTTCTTCACGCTTCTGGCGGCCGGTTTCACCTCCATCCCCTTCAGCGTGTTCAGCCTGGCGGCCGGATTCAGGAACACTCTCGATCCCTGGACATTTCTTCTTGGGGCGCTTGCGGGCCGGGTGGCGAGGTTCTATCTGCTCGGGCTCCTTCTTTTCCTGTTCGGCTCGTCGGTCGGGAGGTTCATCGACCGGTACCTGCCTGCGGTTTCGCTTCTGCTGTTGGTTCTCTTCGCGGTGTGTCTGGTATGGCTCAAAGGGTGAACGCCGGGAAAGGAAGGCGGCCGCGTTCGGCGCGGGGAGGAAGGCTCGGGGTCACGCTCGCCAGGGCAATCTCGAAATACGGCGTGGCGTCACGATCGCAGGCCCGGGGTTTCATCGAACGGGGGAGTGTGGCGGTCAACGGCAGATGTATCCGCGATCCTGACACATGGGTAGATCCGGCGACGGACGTCATCACGCTCGGGGGCGAACCCCTGCGGAAACGGATGTTCGTCTATTTCGCACTTCATAAGCCGGTAGGGGTAGTCACCACCCGGTCGGACGAACGAGGTCGGAGGACCGTGTACGATCTTCTCCCTCCCGGCACGCCCTGGGTGTTTCCGGTCGGACGGCTGGACAAGGAGACTTCGGGTCTCCTGCTCATGACGAACGACACGCGGCTCGGCGAACATCTGACGGGTCCGGATGAGAAGGTTCCAAAGGTTTATGACGTGGTGGTCGACAGGCTGCTCACAGGCGCGGATGTCGAAAAGATGAGGCGGGGGGTCACAATCGGCGGGGTCCGGTATCCGACGGCGGACCTCGTGATGAACGGGAATGATCCACGGCACTTCACGGTAACACTGACCGAAGGCAGGAACAGACATATCCGGAGAATGGTCGGATCTCTCGGATGCGGCGTTCTCACGCTGCATCGCGTCGCGATAGGGACGCTCCGGCTGGGCACGCTTCCCGTGGGGGGGGTCCGTCCGTTGACCGCGACGGAGCGTACCGCCCTCGGCGGCGTTTCGACATCAACAGCAGATCGCCCATGACCTCAGTCGTTTCGCGAATCGTCGAAGTGTGCGTCTTCAGGATGCGCGCGGATCATCCGGAGTATCTCCTGCTCCGGCGTGCCTCCGATGATGCGATTCATGCGGGAATCTGGCAAATCGTCACCGGGACGATCGAGGGGGGAGAGACAGCGCTCGAAGCCTCGCTACGTGAGCTCAGGGAAGAGACGGGCATGCGTCCCGAGCGATACTGGGTCGTGCCCACCACCAACGCCTTTTATGATCACCGACGGGACGCCGTGAACCTGATTCCTTTCTTCGCCGCCCAGGTCAGGGAGAGCGACGAACCCCGTTTGTCGGTGGAGCACTCCGCGCGCGAGTGGCTTCCCCTGAACGACGCACGTGCGCGCCTCGTCTGGCCCGGTCAGCGGAACGGGCTCGACCTCGTGCATCAGTATATCGTCGGTGGCCAGGAGGCCGCCCGGCTGATCGCAATTTCCCTCGAGGAGGGTCTGTTGCGGATCAGCCCGTCGTTCCGTACCTTATAGTGTTTGTGCAGAACTCCCGATTCCCCGTGCCACTTCTGGAGACTTCCGTGAGCGTTCTCGTCGTCGGTTCCCTGGCTCTTGATTCCATCGAGACTCCTTTTGGAACGGCCAAGGAGACGGTGGGTGGCTCCGCCACCTATATCTCGGCCGCAGCCAGTTACTTTGTTAATCCGGTCCGTCTGGTCGGCATCGTTGGTGGCGACTTCCCGAAGAGCGGGATTGAATTCCTCGAGGACCGCAAAGTGGACCTTGAAGGGCTGGAAATCGTGAAGGAGGGCAAGACGTTTCGCTGGGCCGGCCGGTACCATTATGACTTGAATGAACGGGACACTCTCTCGACCGATCTGAATGTATTTGAAAAATTCGATCCGAAAATTCCTGAGAAGTACCGCAAGAGCCGCGTCGTCTGTCTAGGCAACATCGATCCGGTGTTGCAGCGTCGCGTCCTCGATCAGATGGAGAAGCCGCGCGTCGTCGTCTGTGACACGATGAACTACTGGATCGAGCGGAAAAATGCCGAGTTGAAGGAGACATTGAAACTGATCAATGTCTTGATTCTGAACGATTCCGAGGCGCGGCTCCTGGCGGGCGAGCCAAACCTGATCAAGGCGGGACGCGTGATCCGGCAGATGGGGCCCAACGTGGTGATCATCAAGAAGGGGGAGCACGGAGCCCTGCTTCTGACCGACCAGATTGTGTTCTCCGCCCCGGCGTACCCGATGGAGAACATCTTTGATCCGACCGGCGCGGGCGACTCCTTCGCCGGCGGGTTTGTCGGCTGGCTGGCGCGCACCGACGATATGTCCGAAGAAAACCTCAAGCGCGCCGTCATTTACGGAAGCACGTTGGCCTCCTTCTGTGTCGAGAAGTTCGGCGTGGAAGGGCTCGCCGAGCTGACCTACCTGCACATCCAGGACCGTTTTCGCGAATTCCGCGAGCTGTCCCGCTTCGACGAAGACTGAGTGCCGATGACAACGGTTGATTTGGTCGGCGGGAAGGTACGGTTCATCGACCAGACGCGGCTCCCCGCGGAGGAGGTGTACCTTGAGACCGACGACTACCGGGTTCTGGCCGAGGCGATCTCCTCGATGAAGATCCGCGGCGCGCCCGCGATCGGCGTTGCTGCCGCCTTCGGTGTGTTGCTCGCGGTGGAGGGGAAGAATTTTCCATCGGAGAGATCACTCCGCGCGGCGGCAGACGCCGCGATCACCACTCTCTCTTCCACGCGCCCGACGGCGGTGAATCTCTTCACCGCGCTGACGCGGATGCGGCGCTGCATTGATATGGCCGGGAGTACTCGCGTTGATGAACTTCTCATGCGTCTCCGCGTTGAAGCGATGGTCATCTACCGCGAGGATATCGAGTCGTGCCGGAGCATCGGCGACCTCGGAGCGGATCTCATTCCGCGCGGGTCATCCGTCCTGACCCACTGCAATGCGGGGGCCCTGGCAACGGCGGGGGAAGGGACCGCGCTCGCCGTGATCACGACGGCAGCCCGGCAGGGAAAAATCGTCCGGGTCTACGCCGATGAGACGCGACCACGCCTGCAGGGATCACGGCTGACTGCCTGGGAGCTGGTCAAACAGGGGATCGAAGTCGTCGTCATCACCGACAGCACCGCAGGGATCGTCCTGCAGCAGGGGAGGGTGCAGGCCGTCATTGTGGGGGCCGATCGCATTGCCGCCAACGGCGACGTCGCCAATAAGATCGGGACCTACCCTCTGGCGGTCCTCGCAGCCCGTCATGATGTTCCGTTCTACGTGGCCGCCCCCACCTCCTCGTTCGATCCCGCCGCATCCGATGGCACCGCAATTCCGATCGAAGAACGACACGCGGACGAGGTGACGCACATCGACGGTCGACGCATCGCCGCAGATGGGGTCAGGGTGTTCGCTCCCGCCTTTGATGTCACACCCGCGGAGCTCATCACGGCCATCATCACGGAGAAAGCGGTCCTCCGTTCCCCCTTCCCGCAATCGATCGGTGCGGTCGTCGGGGGGGGGTGGCCGCCAGTGGAGGCGCGGCATGATCATAACGACTGACGCCGTTGTGCTCCGGACGATGAAGTACCGTGATACCAGTCGCATCGCCACGCTCTACACGCGCGTATCGGGAAAGATTTCAGTCATCGCGAAGGGGGCGCGGGACAGGAAGAGCCGTCTCGGGGCCTCGCTGCAGCCCATGAATCACGTGACGGCTGTCTATTACCGGAAGGAGTCCCGTGAGCTCCAGCTTCTGACGCAGTGCGACCTGGTCCGGACGCACCGGGGACTGACGGAGGATCTGGAACGGATGGCGGTGGGGCTCGCCGCAGTGGAACTCGTCGATGCGGTCACGCCGGCCGAGGAGGAGAACGTGCGTCTCTTCGATCTTCTGGTCAGCACACTGGCGGCAGCCGGGAGCGCAACAAAGAACGCCGGGAATGCGTTATACTATTTTGAGATGCAGTTGCTTGAAAATCTTGGATTTCGGCCGGATTTTCAGCGGTGTTACAGCTGTAGCGCGCTCATCGGGGACTCCTTGAGCGGGCTGCACATGAGTTACAACGGGATTCTCTGTGCGTCATGCGCGGGCAAAGGGCTCGGTTTCGAAGCACTATCGGCGCCGGCGGTCAGGGTGTTGCAGCGTCTGCAGGAGATGGAGGGTCCGGAGGCCGTGACGCGGGTGGTACTGAGTCCGCAGGTCAAGGGGGAGGTGGCGGGTGTGCTTCGCCGGTTCCTGCTCGGGCATGTGGAGGGATTGAGAACTTTGAAGTCCGAGGCGGTGTTCTCATCATTGCTCTAAGCGTCGTCGCATTGGGCGTTCGTTAAACCTCCGGCCGGATCCCGGTGTCTTACCGGGGCGGGGGACGGAGGCAGAATTATTATAAGACAGGAGGCGGGATTAATGAAGAAGACCGTATTGACATCGCTCGTGCTGGTGACCGTCGGCATCGTGTTCGGCGCTGTTCTGGTGTCGAACTTCAGCGGTGGAGTGGATATCGGGTTTGCGCGGGGCGGGGGCGATGTCAAACTTGGGGGGCCGGCGCCGATCACCGGACAGAATTCAAATCTGAAGGCAGTCAGCGACAACTTTATCGTCGTGGCAAAGGCGGTGACGCCGTCCGTTGTCGCAATCACCGTCACGGCATCGGGGAAAAAGACGGGCAAGAACATGCCCCACGATTTCTTCCACTTCTTCGGTCCGGACTTCCAGGCTCCCGAGCAGCAACCGGAGCAGGGGTTTGGCTCGGGCGTTATCATCACGCCCGATGGATACATTGCCACGAATAATCACGTTGTGGACGGGGCCGACAAGGACGGCATTGAGGTGGTGATGGCTGACAAGATCCGTTACAAGGCGAAACTCATCGGCGTCGATCCGTCAACTGATCTTGCGGTCATCAAGATCGACGCGAAAGGGCTTCCGGTCGCTGCGCTGGGGAACTCCGACGAGGTGCAGGTCGGGGAATGGGCACTCGCCATCGGCAACCCGCTCGGATTGACGTCGACGGTGACGGCGGGCATCATCAGCGCCATCGGGCGGAACATCAATATCATCCGCGACACGTACGGCATTGAGGATTTCATTCAGACCGACGCAGCCATCAACCCCGGGAACAGCGGGGGGGCACTTGTGAACATGAACGGCGAAGTCGTCGGGATCAACACCGCGATCGCTACGACGAACGCCCGCTACCAGGGGTACGGGTTTGCCGTCCCCGTGAACCTCCTGAAGACCGTTGCCGCCGATCTCATCAAGGAGGGGAAGGTCCGGCGCGGGTACATCGGCGTGCAGATAGGCATCGTGGATCAGACAATGGCGAACGCGCTCGGCATGAAAGAAGTCAAGGGTGTCATTGTGCAGAGCCTGGTGAAGGGGGGCGCAGGGGAGGCCGCGGGAGTGAAGGAGGGCGACGTTATTCTGTCCGTGGACGGCAAGGAAGTCAACGCGGCGAACGAGCTGCAGAGTTACGTCGCGAAGCACCATCCCGGGGACGAGGTCACGCTGCATATTTACCGTGACGGGAAGTCGATGGAGAAGAAAGTGACGTTGAAGGTGCGGGAGGAGGAGAGGGTCGCCGTCGTGGACTCCGGGCAGAAGAGCGGCGACGGTGAAGAGGCCGTCGAGGCGCCGAAGGATATCAAGTTTGACAACCTCGGGATGACCGTGCGCTCCCTGACGACCGACGAAAAGAAGGAACTTGACATCGACAGCGGCGTTCTGGTCTCCGAGGTCAAGCCGTACGGAGAGGCGTTCAACCGCTTTATCGCGAAGAATACCGTGATCGTCGAAGCCGACCGGAAACCCGTGAAGAACGCCGCCGATCTGAAGAAGATTGTGGAGGCCCGGAAGCCGGGGGAATCACTTCTGCTGCGCGTGAAAACTGACCGCGGGGCGGCATTCGTCGCGCTGCAGATACCGAAATAGTTACTCCTCCGAAGTCCCGAAGAGCCCCGGTCCGCCGGGGTTTTTCATTTCAGGGCGGCGGGGGTTGCTTGACAATGAAGCGCTCGGATGGTATATTTTTCATGCAATACACGGCGATCCATCCACTCAGGAAGACAGCAAGGAGGTAAAGGAGACTTCAGCGCGCAGGTTCACCCACACGGTGGCAACGGCAAATTGAACGCCAAGGTTCTGATCCTCAATCAGAATTATGAGCCGATGAGCGTCATAAACGCGAAGAAGGCCATCGTTCTTCTCTACCTCGGCAAGGCGGAGCTCATCGAAGCGCATACGGGTCACCAGGTCCGCTCCGTTTCCATGAGCATGCCCTTCCCGAGCATTGTCCGCCTGTCCATGTACGTCCGGGTACCCTTCAAGAACATCATCCTTTCCCGCAAGAACATCCTTCGCCGGGATGCTCACCGGTGTCAGTACTGCGGACGGGCTGACATCGCGTTGACCATCGACCACGTGCTGCCGATATCGCGCGCGGGGGAAGAAACCTGGGAGAATCTCGTGTGCGCCTGCGTCCAATGCAACAACCGGAAGGGGGACCGCACGCCCGACGAGGCGATGATGCCGCTCCGGCGGAAGGCGATGCGTCCCAATCACGTGACTTTTATACGGCATGTCATGGGGGTTCTCGACGAACGCTGGAAGCCCTACCTCTTCCTCCATTGATCCGCCCGACCCCGCGCCGTGAGGCGCTTTCACCGCGCATTCATCCACTGACATTCGCAAGGTCCTTTCATTGGCAGCCAACAAGACGATTCTCAGCGGCATGCGTCCCACCGGCAAGCTCCACCTCGGCCACCTGGTCGGAGCCCTCGAGAGCTGGGTAGCGCTCCAGGGCGAGTACGACAACTTCCATCTGATCGCCGACTATCACGCCCTGACGACGGACCCGGACTCGTCGCAAATCCACCAACACTCGATGGATATGCTGATCGACTGGCTTGCGGCGGGGATCGATCCGGTCAAGAGCCCCGTGTTCCGGCAGTCGCAGATCAAGGAGCACACCGAGCTGCATCTGATCTTTTCCATGCTCATCACGGCTGCCCGGCTCGAGCGGAATCCGGCCGTGAAAGACCAGGTCCGTGATCTCCATATCGAGAATGTGAGCTACGGACATCTCGGATACCCCGTCTTGCAGGCCGCGGACATACTTCTCTACAAGGGCGATCTTGTCCCCGTCGGGGAGGATCAGGTTCCGCACGTGGAGATCGCGCGCGAAATCGCGAGACGTTTCAACAACCAGTATGGTCCCGTGTTCCCCGAACCGGAGCCAAAGCTGACCCGATTCGCGCGGCTCCCGGGTCTGGACGGCCTTGACCGGAAGATGAGCAAGTCGGCGGGCAATACCGTTCTGCTGTCCGACCCCCCCGATCTGATCGTGAAGAAGATGATGACCGCGGTGACCGATCCGCAGAAAGTGCGGAAGAGCGATCCGGGCCGTCCCGAGGTCTGTCTGGTGTACAGGTATCAGGAGAAGTTCAACACGTCCGAGGCCCCGGCGATCGCATCGGGATGCCGCAGCGGGGCGCTCGGCTGCGTCGAGTGCAAGACGCGGATCGCGCGAAAGGTGGGAGACGTCCTTGCGCCGTTCAGGGAAAAACGGCGGCTGCTTGAATCGCGACCCGACGAGGTCAGGGACATCCTGGCCGGAGGCGAGCGCAGCGCTCGCGTGAGGGCGGAGGCGACGATGACGGAGGTACGGTCTGCAATGAAACTGGGCTGAACGAAGGAGCGCATGTACAGGGTCAAGCTCACCGAATTCGAAGGGCCGTTGGATCTCCTGCTGTTCTTCATCAAGAGGGACGAGCTGGATATCTATGATATCCCGATCTCCCGGATAACCCAGGAATTCCTGGAGTATCTGCATCTGATGACGCAGCTCGATCTTGACGTCGCCGGGGACTTCATCGTGATGGCGGCGACCTTGATGCAGATCAAGGTCAAGATGCTGCTGCCGCAGATTGAGAACGCGGAGGAAGAAGAGGATCCGCGTGCCGAATTGGTACGGCGGCTCATCGAGTACAAGCGCTTTAAGGAAATGTCGCATCAGATGGCATCGATGGAAGAGGAACAGCGAAAGGTGTACTACCGCAAATTCTTCGCCGCGGATACCAAGGTCCAGCAGACGGAGGACGGGGAAGACCTCTTGAAAGATGTGTCGCTCTTTAACCTCATCGCTGCTTTCAAGTCGGCGATGGACCACATGCCCAGGAAGATCGTTCACGAGGTCAACCTGCTCAATGTCTCGGTGGACGAGCAAATGAGCTTTGTCCTTGACTTCCTACGTGTCAACGGTCCGACGACCCTGCTCGAGCTCGTGTATCACATGGCGGAGAAGGTGCGCGTTATTGTGACGATCATCGCGCTGCTTGAATTGACCAAGAACAAAGTGGTGACGCTGGGGGCCATCGCCGGCAAGGACGATGTCAGCATAAGGGCGGCGACGGCATGAACGAGGACGAAAAGAGATCTGCCGGAGCGGGCATCAAGGAGATCGTCGAGGCCCTCTTGTTTGCGACCGACGAGCCGTTGACGATCAAGCAGATCATCGACATCTTCGGAATTCTGGTGGAGGGTGAAAAGCCGACGAAGGTGACCCCGGATGCCATCCTGGAATGCATCGAGGAATTGAACCGGGAGTATGCACAGACGGGCCGTGCGTTCCGAGCCGTCAAGGTGGCGGGGGGCTACCAGTTTGCCACGAGGGGGGAGTTTGGCGTGTGGCTCGGAAAGATGGTGAAGGAGAAATCCAAACGGAAGCTTTCCGTTTCCGCCCTCGAGTCGCTCGCCGTAATTGCCTACAAGCAACCCGTGACCAAACCGGAGATCGAGGCGATCCGGGGGGTGAACGCCGACTACGTGCTTCATACCCTTCTGGAACGCAGCCTGGTGACGATCGTGGGGCGTGCGGCCACGCCAGGTCGGCCGCTTCTGTACGGCACCACGAAGGAGTTCCTCAAACACTTCGGCATCAACGACCTTTCCGAACTTCCGAAGCCGCGTGAAATCGATGAGCTGATGGCCGAAGCCGAGTTTGAAGTCGAAAAGCGCATGCTGGCGGAGCTCGAGGCGAAGAAATCGGCGGAGGGGGTTGAAGGGGGGGGCATCGGCTCCGGCGGCACCGAGGAACCGGGGAGCGATCCGGAGGCGGGCGGTGAAACCGGTCCCGCCTTCGACGACATCACCCGGGACCCGGGATGACCGGATCCCGCATCGACGCACGGCACGAACCGTTCCGCTCGCTTTCCCTGACTCTCCGCTTTCCGGATCGGGCGTCCTTGTCCTGATTTCCTCCGGGCGCCGGCAGATCCTGAAAGGGAGAAGAGCCCCCCGTACGACCCGCGTGCCGACCAGCCCACCACGGAATCCAAAAAAACCGTATATTGTGCCAGGTTCGCTCCTCTCCGATGAGCCAGAAAGGGAGGGGCGTCAACCGGCATCGCATTTCCGTGAGGGAGAGGTGATCCTGATGGTGGAGTGACCATGCACGCACGCAGCCGCCGAGGCATTCGGCGGCCTGAGAGCACCCCAAGCCCTTGCACCCTGGACACCGGCCAATGACACCGATCAAAAGACCCCCGAAGGTCAGGCACACCCCCTCCGCTCCGTCGGCAGGCGGCCCCATCCGGATCAACCGCTTCCTCAGCATGTGCGGAGTCTCTTCGCGCCGAAAGGCGGAGGAACTTGTGCTGGGGGGAAGGGTGGAGGTGAACCACAAGGTCGTGACCGACCTTGCCACCCGGGTTGATCCTGCGCACGACAAGGTGTTCGTCAACGGCACCCAGGCGGTCCGCGTGGACGATCAGCTCTACCTCGTGCTGAACAAACCCAAAGACGCTATTACGACGTTGAAGGACGAGAAGGGGCGGACGACCGTGATGAGCATGATCCGCTCGAAGCACCGCGTGTATCCCATCGGCCGGCTGGACCGCAACACGACGGGCGTGCTCCTGTTCACGAACGACGGGGACTTTGCCCACCGGCTCATGCATCCAAAGCACGAAGTGCCGAAATCCTACAAAGTGACCTGCGCCTCGCCCCTCGCGCAGGGCGCTCTGGCGGCATTGCGGAAGGGAGTCCGGCTGGAGGATGGGATCACGGCGCCCGCCGACGTTTATGTGATCCCCGGGGGGAAGGGGAAGGAGATCGGCATCACCATACACGAAGGACGCAACCGGCAGGTGCGCCGCATGTTCGAGGAATTGGGATGCGAGGTCCTCAAGCTCGACCGCGTTGCGTACGGCCCGGTGACGAAAGAAGGTCTTGCCCGCGGTGCAACGCGCAGCCTGACGAGGCAGGAGGTCCGTGAACTCAAGCGCATGGCCGGCTACACCGATGAGGAGCAGTGGAGGAGCGAGTCATGATCCCGCTCCGTTCCTTCTGCGCTTCTACGGTGCTTACCCTGCTGACTCTCCCGGTCTTCCTTTCGCCTTCGACGAGCGACGGGGAGGTGTACCCGACGTTGATCGACGGTCCATACGATTCGGCGTTCCGAACTTCGAAGTCGGGGGCATCCTGAAGCCTGTGTCGGGGCGTTCCGTGGACATCCTCACGCCCGGGAGAGGCGGGCCACGATTGACGACGAACCATCGATCCCGTACAGCGGCGACATCTTTGTCGAACGACGGGCTGAGATCGAGCACGGGATCGCGCTGGCGGTCTCGATGGAAGCGATCGCGGAGTTCATCGGCGGGCACGAATCGGACCTTGCCGCCCGGGGGTATGTCATGAAGCTCTTGGGAACTTCACCCGGCCCCGCACGATGACCGATACCATAGGCATGCCCTTCATCGCCGATCTGCAGCTCGCGCGCCGGCTGGAATCGACGGACGCATGGGTCAGCATTCTCGCCGCGCAGATTCATGCCCAGCTCCATCCCGATTCGGGGGCCGTGGCCGAACCGTACGCCGGCGGCCACGCAATCTTTACAGGTGTCGGCTCGCCTTTGACACAGGCGATCGCTGTGGGGATGAAGGGGCCGGTGACGGAGTCCGATTTGGAAGCCCTCGAGGCGTTTTTCGAGGTGCGCGGATCTCCGGTGCAGATCGAACTCTGCCCGCTGGCAGATCCGTCGCTCCTGAAACAGCTGAGCGTACGGGGGTACCGGCTGGGGGGATTCAGCAACATGCTCGTACGTCCGCTGACGTCGGAGCCTGAGGCCTCTCCCTCCGCGGGCGCCGTCACAGTTCAGGAGTGCACCCCCGCGGACGACGATCTGTGGACCCGCACCGTAGCGCTGGGATTCGCGGACAACATCGTTGTGCCGGAGGAGAACAGCTCAGTGCTCAAGAGTCTCTTCCATCGTCCCGATTCCTCGTGTCTGCTGGCGTGGGTCGATGGACATCCGGTCGGCGGGGGCGCGCTCGCGGTTCACGGAGGTGTCGCCGCATTCTACGGCGCAAGCACGCTCCCGTCGTTCCGCCGCCGGGGGGTACAGAGGGCGATCATTCACGCCCTCCTCTCCAGCGCCATCGAGTCGGGCTGCGACGTCGCCTACACGCTGACCTCCCCCGGGAGTGCTTCCCAGCGGAACGTCGAGCGGCAGCTGTTCCGTGTCGCCTACTCGCGGTCCATGATGATCAAGGATATCCCGGTATGATGAGCGTTGACGCCATCGCACGTTCTGCCGCGGAGAGCAGCGACCCGCTCAATGCGGCTCATGTGAGAAGACCGGACGCCCCATGATCCACGCCCCCGAAACCATCCTTACGCCGAGACTCTTGCTCCGCAAGCCCGTACACGGAGACGCGCAGGAGGTCTTTCAGACCTACGCCCACGACCCCGAAGTGACGCGCCATCTCACATGGAAGCCGGATGAAGATCTCACTGATGTCGGCGCGTTCATCGACCGGACCCTCAACGGCTGGGAGAAGGGGACCGTCTTCACCTGGGCGATCACCCTCAAAGAAAGCGGGCAGCTTGTGGGCATGATCGACGCCCGGATCGACGCATACATGCTCAACCTTGGCTACGTGATCGGGAAGGAACACTGGAACAACGGTTACGCGACGGAGGCCCTGCGGGCCCTGCTGGGGTGGGCCGACGGAGAGGACGACATCTATCGCGTGTGGGCCGTCTGTGCGGTGGAGAATACCGCCTCCGTGCGTGTCATGGAGAAGGCGGGCATGATCCGTGAGGGGACGCTTCACCGGTGGATGGTTTTTCCCAATATCGGCGGGACGCCGCAGGACTGCTACTGCTATGCGCACGTAAAGCAGGAGGAGAATAACCGTTGAGCCTGTTCTTGTGAGTTGATCCTCTGTTTGATACCTTTGTATGACCACCGGGAGAGAGACATGACCATTGTGGCATCGACGCTCATAAGGGAAGAAGAGAAGGTCAGGATTGCCGCCGCGGTCCGCAGTGCGGAGGAAAAGACGTCCGGAGAAATCGTCCCCTACGTCGTCCCCCACAGCGATCATTATGAAGAAGCGGAGTGGCGTGCGGGATTCCTGACGGGACTGTGTGCGTTGGTGGGCCTCACGATGGTGAGGACCTTCAGCACGGCATGGGTGCCGCTCGATGTTCCGGAGATCGGGGCACTCACCCTGCTGGCCGGAGGAGCAGGCATGCTCGTCGTCCGTTTCCTCCCCGGCATGAAGCGTTTGTTCGCGGGGAAACATTTGATCGACCGCCGCGTCGCGCAGCGGGCTTCGGAAGCCTTCATCAGCGAGGAGGTCTTCAAAACACGCGATCGGACCGGGATCCTGATCTTCGTCAGTGTGCTCGAGAGGCGGGTTCTTGTCGTCGGCGATTCCGGCATCAATGCAAAAATCGAAAAAGACGATTGGAGGGAGGTCGTCCGCCGTGTTGTCGACGGCCTGAAGGCCGGAAAGCCAGGGGACGGTCTTGTTGACGGTATTGCCCTCTGCGGGACACTTCTCGAGCGCCATGGCGTCGCGCGGCGGGCGGACGACCGGGATGAACTCACCGATGAGATCCGCGAGAGCAAAGAGTGATAAACGTCAGGACGGAAGCCGCACTCGGGGCATGCCTGCTGCTCCTGATCGTCATGGCGGGCACGCTGCGCGCGACGGAAGTTCCCTTCCTCACCGGCCGGGTCAACGACGAGGCCGGAATTCTGTCGCCGGAGACGACCGGGCACCTCAACGCGCTCCTCAGGGCGCATGAAGATTCGACGTCCAATCAGGTGGTTGTGCTGACCGTTCCCTCGCTGGAAGGCGAGGGGGTGGAGTCCTTTTCCATGCGCGTCGCCGATTCGTGGAAGATCGGCCAGAAGGGGAGGGACAACGGCGTGCTTCTGCTCGTCTCGCGAGATGACAGGAACGTCCGCATCGAAGTGGGACAGGGTCTTGAAGGGAGCCTGCCCGACATCACCTGTGGCATGATCATCCGCCACGAGATCATACCCCGTTTCAAGCAGGGGGACTACGATGCTGGCGTCACCGCGGGGGTTCTCGCTATCCTCGGTGCGATAGGAGGCTCCTACGTCGCCTCCGATTCCGAGCAGCTCGGGACCGACGATCTCTTCGGCCGGTTGATGGGGGGGGGAATCTTCCTGGTCGTTGTCGGTCTTTTCACCGTCATCGGCGTGGTCACGAAGGGGTGCCCGTCCTGGTTCCTCTACGCGTTCCTCCTTCCGTTCTGGGGTCTCTTCCCGACGGCGCTCCTCGGATTCATACCGGGGGTGACGGTCTTCGCCTTGTATGCCGTGGGCTTTCCGCTTCTGAAATTCTGGTTCGCACGGAGTACGGGAGGGAAGCGGCTCCTTGACAGACTCTCGTCGACACCGTTCCTTGCTGCCGCGGCCGCCGGGGGGACGTCGTCGGGGAGCGGCTCCTGGTCGAGTTCCTCCGGGGGGGGATTCTCCGGCGGTGGCGGGGGTTTTTCGGGGGGG
>Ga0315276_10000409_pt1 | contig 36690 bp, 37 predicted proteins | sample YL17G05_0_MG_FD_204542 | JGI IMG/M metagenome (GOLD analysis project Ga0315276, IMG submission 204542) | Sediment microbial communities from Yellowstone Lake, YNP, Wyoming, USA - YL17G05_0 | ecosystem: Environmental > Aquatic > Freshwater > Lake > Sediment | place: USA: Wyoming | collected...
CCTGCCCAGAACGTAACTGCAGGCTCATCCATAACGGTCTACTCGATAACAAGGGACGCATACAATAACTATATAGCCAATGTCAACGCCGACTCATGGGCGCTTACGAATATAACAGGAGGAGTTGTTGACGGAGACCTGGTGCCCGCAATAGACTCCAAGAGCGCGGTATTCACAGGACATGTCATCGGAACAGCAAATATAGAAGCGGCAGAAGGCTCTCTTACCAGGAACCCGTCAGGCACTCTTACTGTCATAGCCGACATAGCCAATCCTGCCAAGGTGAATGTCGAGACCGCTGCTGACGGCTCAGGCGTCATCGTGCCTGCCCAGAACGTAACTGCAGGCTCATCCATAACGGTCTACTCGATAACAAGGGACGCATACAATAACTATATAGCCAATGTCGACGCCGACTCATGGGCGCTTACGAATATAACAGGAGGAGTTGTTGACGGAGACCTGGTGCCTGCCGGAGACTCTAAGAGCGCCGTATTCACAGGACATGTCGTCGGAACAGCAAAGATAGAGGCGACCGAGGGCTCTCTCGTCGGGAACTTCTCAGGCACCATGACCGTAGTTCCGGGCGCACCCACACACATCGCATTCATCCAGCAGCCGACCGACACAATAGCGAAAACTGTTATCTTGCCGGCCGTGACCGTCGGCGCCTACGATGAATTCGGTAATCTCTGCAATAACCTGGGTGCGGGCGAACTCAATATCACCATGGCGATCGGTGCAAACCCCTCCGGTGGCACGCTATCCGGCACCACCTACAAGAACACCGTCCTCGGCGTAGCCACCTTCGACAACCTGAGCATAGACAATATAGGCATAAACTACACGCTGAAGGCAAGCCTTACGCAGGAGCCGGCGATAGACGATGAATCCGTCCAGTTCGACATCCTGAAGGCTGGAACCGCCATATGGTCGGCAGGCGCCGGCACGACAGACTGGGGGACAGGCGGAAACTGGGATATAGGGATAGTTCCGGACAGGACATATGATGTCATAATAGCGCACAGGCCGCTGGATCCCCTGCTTGACCTCGAAACGAGAGAGGTCCATGACCTTACTATAGAGCCCGAGGCGATCCTGGATCTTAACAATTTGTATTTCACGGTGTACGGCTCTCTTGAGATCAAACCCAACGCCACGCTGCAGAACGCAGAGACCGTAACGATAGGCGGGAGCTGGATAAATAACGGCATCTTCATCCAGGGCACCTCCACGGTCGCGCTTAACGGCAACGCCACCGCGAACATTGGCGGCGAGACGACATTCTACAACCTCACCTGCGACAGGACCAACGAGGCTACTCCCAAGACCTTGATATTTGAAGCAGGCCATACGCAGACGATAGAGAACATTCTTACCCTTGTCGGCAACAGCAACACGCTTCTCGTATTGAAGAGCTCGGCTGACGGCACGCAATGGAATATAGACCCGCAAGGTACCTATGTGATACAAAACGTCAATGTGAAAGATTCCAACAACAAGAGCGGCAGCTATCTCCTGCCGTATCCGACCAGCTCAGTAAACAGCGGTAACAACACGATGTGGTTTAAACCCAAGCCCGAGGATGAGGAGCCCTGGGTCCCGAAAGACCAGGACTACATCGTCGATCCGTGGAGCAACATGCTAATGTTTATGACTATCGGCGATCTAGTGCTCATATCGGGAGACGTGGTCTCAGCGCCTGGAGAGGAATACGGGTTTGACATCATGCTCGTGGATGAGGGGCTGGGGAAGCGCAGGATATATGACGGCTGGTACATCGCAGGGTATTACTCGGTGACGATAAAGTTGCTGGAAGGCGAAGCTTCGGCAAGCGCCTACAACGCATCCGGTCCTATAGATAAAGCCACCGATTTGAAGATCGACGAAGAAGTGAGAATGGAAGGGATGATCGCGTCACCCGGCGAAAGGGAATTGGCCAAAAAAGAGTTGACCGAAGCCGCGGGGCTGGGATTCATCGCCACTATAGTCAAGCTGGAGGGAAAGAACGAACTGAGAAACGCCAAGACGAAGCAATGGGTCGTGGTCGATGTCGGCTCGGAGCTCGGTAAAGGGGAGGTATTGAAAACGGACAGAGAGGGATTCGTGATCATAAAGCTCAAAGCCAAGGATTCCGTCTACATCATCGAAGCCGGAGGAGGCACACAGCTCATGTTCCTGGAAGACGCGAAGAGGCAGGTGATAATCCTCGATTTAGGAGCAGGGGATGTCAAGGTCGATTCCACCGGGGCAGTGAAAGGGACGAGGCTAGAAGTAAAAACCCCTGCGGTCCTCGTCGATATAAAAGAAGGCTCACTCTATGCGTCCGTCTACGGTAGCGCGAGCAAATATAAAAAGTGGTATACGCCCGGAGTGTATAGGACCGAGGTTCAGGTCTACGAAGGCAGGGTCTTTGTAGCGCCTTACAATGATAAGGGCCCTGAGATGGACAAGGCCGAAGACCTTACCGTCGGCAAGAAGACTGCGCAGACCGGAGAGGTCAAATAAAAAATATGCAGCATCTCTGATGCTTGGTGCCCCGCGGGAATAACCCGCGGGTTTTTTATTGTATTAGATAAGATTATTTGATAATATATGCGCCTAATAGTTAAAGAAAGGGGTTTTCATGAAGACGCTCATCGTCTACTATTCCTACAGCGGACATACCGACCGTGTCGCAAAACTCTGGGCCGAGAAGCTGAAGGCAAAGGGCGAGGTCATTCTCCAGCGCCTCAAGCCAAAGAACGAGATAAACGGTTTCGGCGCCCAGTGCAGGGCAGCGTTCACAGGCCAGAAGCCGGAGCTCGAAGAGGGGATAGGCTACGACGCAAGCCCATACGACCTGATCGTGATCGGTTCTCCGGTCTGGGCGTTCGCGCCGGTGCCGGCTATGAATGCTTATCTTTCCCGGGTGAACGGCCTGCACGGCAAGAAGGCGGTCGTGCTCCTCACCTCAGGAAGCGGGCTGGGCGTGAAGAGGTGCTTCAAGAATATCCGCGTCGTGCTTGAGAGTAAAGGCATTTCGCATATAGACGAGATTAATGTCCCGGACAGGATGCAGGGCGATGAGGCCTTCATCGCTTCGGCAATATCCGATTACCTGTAAAGGATCGCCATGCGGGTAGCAATGTACTATTCCAATAAGGATGTGAGGCTGGAAGAGCTGCCGAAGCCGGCCATCGGCGAGAGCGAGATGCTCGTCCGCGTCGAGGCGAGCGGCATCTGCGGCTCGGACGTCATGGAGTGGTACAGGATAGACCGCGTCCCGCTCGTCCTGGGCCACGAGATAGCAGGCACGGTCGTCGAGACCGGCAAGCGCGTGCGCAGCTACAAGGCGGGCGACAGGGTCGTCGTGGCGCACCACGTGCCTTGCGGCGAATGCCGCTACTGCCGCGACGGCCATGAGACGGCCTGCGATACCTTACGGAAGACCAATTTCGATCCAGGCGGTTTCTCTGAGCTGATCCGCGTCCCGAAGATAAACGTTGAGAAGGGAGTGTTTCTTATACCGAGGAGCGTATCGTTCGAAGAGGCGACGTTCGTCGAGCCGCTCGCGTGCATCATCCGCGGCCAGAGGCTGGCCGGTTTTAAGAAGGGCAAAACGGTACTTGTCGTCGGAAGCGGCATATCGGGGCTCATCCACATAAACCTCGCCAAGTCAAACGGCGCCAAACGCGTGATAGCCACAGATATATCGCCGTACAGGCTCAAGGCGGCATTGAGATCCGGCGCAGACCATGTCATAGACGCTAAAGTTTATACGCCGGAAAAGTTGAAGGATCTTAACGAAGGCCATCTCGCGGAGCTCGTCATCATCTGCGCGGGTGCACCCTCGGCATTCGAACAGGGCCTGCGCTCCGTCGATCGCGGCGGCACGGTCCTCGTATTCACCGCGGCAGGGAAGAATGAGAAGCTGCCGGTCCCCATAAACGATATCTTCTGGCGAAATGAGATCACCATCACCAGCTCCTATGGAGGCAGCCCTCAGGACTATGTAGAGGCGATGGAAAAGATCCGCTCGCGCAGGGTAAGCGTTTATGATATGATAACGCACCGGTTTCCGCTGAAAGATACCGGTGCAGGATTCAAACTTGTAGCAGAAGCGGATGAATCGATCAAGGTGATAATCGAACCGCAAAAATAATTCTGAGGAGAACGATGGCAACGCCGCTCGAACGCTGGGTTGAAGAGGTAGCGAAACTTACAAAGCCTGAAAAGATATACTGGTGCGACGGCTCTGAAGAAGAGGCGCGAGCGCTCATCGATATAGGCATCAGGGAAGAGAAGATAGCGGGCCATCCCGTTTTCGAGGAGCTCAACCACAAGACCTTCCCAAATAGCTACTTCCATCGCAGCCACCCGACGGATGTGGCGCGCACCGAGCACCTCACCTATGTCTGCCATCCCGACCGGGATACCGCCGGCCCGAACAACAACTGGATGGCGCCGGACGAGGCGAAGGAGAAGATGACTAGACTCTCCGACGGCTGCATGAAGGGCCGGACGATGTATGTGCTGCCCTATATGATGGGCCATCCCCAGTCGCCGTATGCGAAGGCTTGCATCCAATTGACGGACGTCTCATATGTCGCTGTAAGCATGAGGATCATGACACGCATGTCGAGATACGCTGTCGCCAAGATCGGAGACAGCGAGGACTTTGTCAGGGGCATACATTCCGTAGGCGACTTCGACCCCAATAAGCGCTTTATTATGCATTTTCCGGACGAGCGCCTCGTATGGAGCATCGGTTCCGGTTACGGCGGCAATGCCCTTCTCGGCAAGAAGTGTTTCTCTCTAAGGATAGCGTCGTGCCTCGGTAAGAAGGAAGGCTGGCTGGCCGAGCACATGGTCATCATGGGCATCCAGGATCCGCAGGGCAACATCACCTACATAACGGCAGCCCTCCCGAGCGCGTGCGGCAAGACAAATCTGGCGATGCTCGAATCGGCGCTGCCGGGATATAAGGTCTGGACGCTCGGGGACGACATCGCATGGCTGAACGTCGGAGACGACGGCAGGCTCTGGGCGATCAACCCTGAGGCAGGTTTTTTCGGTGTCGCGCCGGGCACCTCGATGAAGACCAACCCCAACATGATGCGTACGCTTTTAAAAGGGACGTTCTTCCCGACGCTATTTACCAACACCGCGCTGAACACCGACACGAACGAGCCGTGGTGGGAAGGCCTGGACGGCGCCAGGCCCGAGCACCTCATCGACTGGCAGGGCAACAAGTACGACCCGGGCTCCGGCCAGAAGGCGGCCCACCCGAACTCGCGCTTCACCGCTTCCGCTTCGCAGTGCCCGATGCTTTCGAAGGAATTCGAGAACCCGCGGGGCGTGCCCATCTCGGCCATACTCTTCGGCGGGAAACGCACACACATGATACCGCTCGTCACTGAATCGCGCAGCTGGCAGCACGGCGTATTCATCGGCGCCCGCATGGGCTCTGAGACCACAGCTGCCGCCATCCACCAGGAAGGCGTTCTGAGAAGGGATCCGATGGCGATGCTGCCGTTCTGCGGCTACAATATGGGCGACTATTTCAGCCATTGGCTCGACATCGGAAAGAGGATGAAGCACCCGCCGAAGATATTCTCGATCAACTGGTTCAGGGCCGACGACCAGGGAAAGTTCATATGGCCGGGTTTCGGAGACAATATCCGCGTCCTGAAGTGGGTCATCGACCGTGTCAATAACCACGTCGGCGCCAAAGAGACGCCTATCGGACATCTTCCGCACATTGCCGACCTCGACCTGAAAGGGCTTTCGATATCGAAGGAGAATCTGGAAAGGCTCTTCGCCGTAAAACCTGAAGAGTGGCAGAAAGAGATCGAAGACGCCGAGGCGTTCTTCAACAAATTCGGCAACCGCCTGCCGAAGGAGCTGACCGAGGAGCTTCACGGATTGAAGGCGCGTCTGAAAGGGAAGTAGTACGGATATTACACGGAGGTGCACATGGATTGGGGAATGAAGAACAGGCTCGCCAGGCTGATGAAGCCGGAAGACGGCAACGCGGTATGGCTTGCGATAGACCACGGCTATTTTCTCGGGCCGGTATCGAAACTGGAAGAGCCGGCGAAGACGATAAAACCGCTCATCCCGCACACCGACGCGCTCATGCTCACGAGGGGCATCCTGCGGACTTGCGTCGACGCCAACATCGACATGCCCTTCATCCTGAGGGTCTCGGGCGGTAATTCTATCATCGGTCCGGCGCTCTCCAACGAAGGCATACACACGGACATGGAAGAGGCACTTCGGCTTAACGCCTCCGCAGTCGCGTTCTCGATCTACGTCGGCACCGAACACGAGCACCAGACTCTTCTTTGCCTGGGCAAGCTCGTGAACGAAGGCCAGCGCTACGGCATGCCGGTCCTCGCCGTCACCGCCGTAGGGAAAGAACTTGAGAAGCGCGACGCGCGTTTCCTCGGCCTCTCGTGCCGGATCGCGGCCGAGCTGGGAGCGCAGGTGGTGAAGACCTATTATTGTGACGATTTCGAAAAGGTAGTGAAGGCATGCCCTGTTCCGCTCGTCGTCGCGGGCGGCCCGAAACTGAATACGGAGATGGACGCGCTCAACCTCGCGTACAAGGCCATGCAGGCCGGCGCGAAAGGCGTCGACATGGGCCGCAACATCTGGCAGTCGCCCAACGCGGTCGGCATGATAAGGGCCGTCCGGGCCATCGTCCACGGGAAATCCTCGGCCAAGGACGCGGCAAAGCTGTTGAAGAAGTAGATTTTTTCATAATTTATTTGCAATCCATACAAAGTGAGCGTATAATTTACTCTAAACAATTTTTAGGAGGGGGATTAGAATGAATAGGAAGGTTTTAGCGGTTGTGGCGGTCGTCATAACGGCGGTCTTCGCCGTTTCCGGATGCAGCACTGTGCCGAAACAGTACAAAGAGGACATGGGCGGCATAAAGACGAAGGTCGATACGCTCGAATCGAGGGTCGAGACCGTCGAGTCGAAGCAGCTGGAGGCCGAGAAGATGGTCACCGAGCAGGCCCAGAGTATCGAGGAGATTAAGGCCGCAAAACAGCAGGCCGTCTCTAAGAGCAATATAAGCATCCTGTCGAGGACGGGTACGGGCAACAAGACCAAGGATATACAGACCGCGCTGAAGAACGCCGGTTTTTACGACGGCAAGATAGACGGTATCAAGGGCGAGCAAACGAAGAAGGCCGTCAAGGCATTCCAGAAGGCGAACGGCCTGAGAGATGACGGCGTCGTCGGCCCGAAGACGTGGGAGCTTTTAGCGAGGTACGTGTCGGGCGCAGAGGCCCCGGCGAGTGTGGGAGGTAGCGACGAGAGCATAAAATAATATCTTGATCTGGGCATTTCGCCGAAATGCCCGATCATCCTGTGCCTCTGGCACAGGAAATAATTGTCATAAGGGCTCTCTCGCAAAAGCGTGAGAGCCCTTTTTGGTCTGGGCGTTTCTCTGAAACGCCCGACCATCCTGTGCCTCTGGCACAGGATTTACAAAATAGGAGGATTGCATGAACGAGATACTTGAGGTGCTGGAAAAGGATGCAAGGACCAGCCCGGAGGAGATTGCCAGGATGCTCGGCATGTCGCCGAAGGCGGTTAAGAACGAGATAAAGAAGCTGGAGAAGGACGGCGTCATCCTGAAGTACAAAACGATCATCAATAAGGAGATCGCCAAGGACGAGCACACTGACGTGAGGGCCCTCATAGAGGTGAAGCTCACTCCGCAGAAGAACCTCGGGTTCGACCATCTCGCCGAGAGGATCTACCAGTTCCCGGAGGTGACGAGCTGTTACCTCATGTCCGGCACGTACGACCTCCTCGTTGTGGTTGAGGGAAAGAGCCTGCATACCGTCTCGGACTTCGTCGCGTCAAAGCTGGCGCCGATGGAGAACGTGCGCGGGACCGTCACCCATTTTATACTCAAGAAGTACAAAGAGGACGGGGACATACTGAAACAGCCGGAGAGGTCGAAGAGGCCGGCGATATCGTTGTAAAATTGGTGCCTTAAAAGTCTCGGGAGTGGCAGGACCCGACTTTATGCTTTGGGAGTTTTAAACCATGCGAACATCCAAACTAGTCGATATAATACCTCCATCGGGGATACGGGTATTCTTTGACCTCGTCCTCGGCATGAAGGACGTCATATCCCTCGGCGTCGGCGAGCCCGATTTCGTGACGCCGTGGAATGTCAGGGAGAGAGCCATCTACGCCCTCGAGGAAGGGTACACGTCGTATACTTCCAATAAGGGCATGGTTGAACTCCGCCGCGACATATCGAAGTACCTGAAGCACAAGCACGGCCTCGACTACGATCCGGAGGAAGAGATACTGATCACCGTCGGCGTCAGTGAGGCTTTCGACCTCGCCATCAGGGCCATCGTGGAGCGCGGCGACGAGGTCCTGATACCCGAGCCATATTACGTCTCTTACGGGCCGATCACGACGCTGACCGGCGGCAAGCCCGTCTATATCAAGACCGATCCGGCCGACGGCTTTAAGATAAGCCCGGCTGTCATCAATAAGTTCTGCACCGCTAAGACGAAGGCGATGATCCTCAACTATCCCAATAACCCGACCGGCGCCTCGTATTCCAGGAGCCAGCTGACGGCGATCGCCAAGGTCATAGCGAAACGCGACCTCATCATGATAAGCGACGAGATATACTGCGACCTGACGTACGACTTCGTCCACACGCCGTTCGCTGCACTCCCGAAGATGAGAGAGCGGACCGTCTATCTGAACGGCTTCTCCAAATCTTTCGCAATGACCGGCTGGAGGCTGGGTTACGCCTGCGGGCCGGCGAAGGTCATCGCTGCCATGACGAAGATCCACCAGTACACGATGCTCTGCGCGTCTATCATTTCGCAGATGGCCGCGCAGGAGGCGCTGAAGAACGGTGAGCGCAGCGTCCAGGAGATGAAGCGCGAATACAGGCGGAGGCGCGAGTATATCATATCGCGCCTGAACGAAATAGGCCTCGACTGCCACAAGCCGGAAGGGGCGTTCTACGCCTTCCCGTCCATAAAGAAGACCGGCCTTTCGTCCATGGAATTTTCAAAAGGGCTTCTAAAGAAGGAGAACGTCGCCGTGGTGCCCGGCACCGCGTTCGGGCCGTCGGGCGAGGGGTATATAAGGATATCCTACGCTTCAAACCTCGACAAGATAAAAGAGGCGATGGTACGGATGGAGAGATTCGTGAAGGGATCGAAATGAGGAGCAAAAATATGTTTAAGCGCTTATCGATCATGTTCGTAACAGCAGCTGTCCTTCTGTCAGCGTCAACGTTCGCCTTCGCGGCTCCGGCCGATGACATCATCAAAGTAAAGCGGGATATCCTCATATCTAAGGAGATGGTCGTCAACGACGTCGTCGTTATTCACGGCAGCGTCACCGTCTACGGCCGCGTCGAAGGCAATGTCGTAATCGTGGGAGGCTCTCTCTATCTCAAGGAAGGCGCCAAAGTCCGCGGTCATGTAGTCATCATCGGCGGCGAGATCGTAAGGGACCCGACCGCCGAGATAGCCGGCAAGACTACGCAAATCTATTTCCCGCGCTTCCTTCCGTCCCTGGCCACATTCCTCACCGGCGGGTGGATAGCGGTCTGGGCTGCGATAAGCGTGATGGTCCTTCTGGGTTTCCTGGGACTGGCCATCCTTCTGGTCGCCCTGATCCCCGAGCATATTGGAGCGGCTGTCAGCGCATTGGAGCGTTCGTTCGCCGCCATGCTCCTGTGGGGCGTCTTCTGGGTCATCATGATAGCGCCTGTGGCGATCCTCTTGGCCATAAGCATCGTGGGTATCATCCTCATACCGCTCCAGGTGCTTCTGGTGGCGCTTGCTTTCCTCATCGGCTATATCACCTCCGCTATATATATAGGAAGGAACGTATTTATTCGGTTCAAAAAGGTCTCTCCGCCGTTCGTGGACGCCATCCTCGGCATATTGATACTGTATGCGGTAGGTTTCGTCCCGCTATTCGGCGCCGTCATAAAGGCTATATTCCTCATAGCGGGTTTCGGCGCGGTCATGACGACTAGGTTCGGTACGGTCGGGAAGTAATATCTCTTGACAATAGATGCCGCGGCGGTATAATCTCCATTAAGGAATGATAAAATAATTTTTTCGTTATTTATCCGCAAAGATCGGGAAAGGGGGAGGGGGATGAAGAGGAATTTTTTTGTGCTGACCCTTGTGACGCTGGCCGTTATCTCCATGGCGCTCGTCGGATGTAAGGGAAAAGTTCAACAGCCGGCGGACGAGGCCATGGTCGAGGCGACGGTGACGGAAGGCGCGCTTCAGTCGGACGCGATGCTCGCGGCCGCGGCACAGGCCCAGCAGGTAGTCGTTGAGCCCGCCCAGAGCGCCGCGGCGGAGACGATCCCGCCTACGGCGGCAGCCCAGCAGGCAGCCGGAAAGGCGCAATCCTCGCCTCTCACGGACAGGAACAAGGATGTCCAGACCGCGCTTAAGAACGCGGGTTTCTATACGGGCGCCATAGACGGAAAGATCGGCCCGAGGACCAAGACGGCTATACAGGAATTTCAGAAGGCGAAGGGCCTGAAGGTCGACGGCAAGATCGGCCCGAAGACCTGGGCGGAGATGGAGAAGTACCTGCTTAAGCAGTAGTTTTGCGAAGCAAAGTATGGAGGATCGCATTTAGATGAAGAAGACAAGATTGGTCGCGCTCGCCTGCATGGCGCTGTCGCTGGTCGTTTTAGCCGGGTGCGGCGTCCCGAAAGACAAGTATGATTCGCTCCTCAACGAGAAGATAGTGCTCGAAGAGAAGGTGAACGTCCTTATAAGGTCGAAAGACGCCCTGAAGAAAGAGTACGATAACCTCCTCGGCGATAAGATGGCCATTGCCATTAAGGCCGAGACGCTGGCGAACGAAAAGGCCGCCCTGAAGGGTGAGTACGACAAGATACTCGACGAAAAGATAACTATCAAGGCCGCTTACGATAAGCTGCTCGCCGAGAACAGGGACCTTCAGGACAAGGTCAACAAGCAGTAAGCAAGGCCTTTTGCATCTTTTTTGATAAGGACAGCGCCCGTTTTTCCTCGTTTAGAAAAGTGGGCGCTGTCGCTGTTTAAAGGATACCATGCTGAACGGTAAGAGGATAGTCGTCGTCATGCCCGCCTACAACGCCGAGAGGACCTTGAGGCGCACGTACGACGAGATACCGAAAGATATAGTGGACGATATCATCCTCACTGACGACAATTCTCGCGACAGGACCGTTGAGGTCGCGCGAACGCTGGGCATAAAGGTATTCGTCCACGGCAAGAACACCGGATACGGCGGAAACCAGAAGACCTGCTACCGCGAAGCGCTCAGGGCAGGGGCCGATGTCGTCGTGATGCTCCATCCCGACTACCAGTACCCTCCGAAACTGATCACGGCCATGGCAGGCCTCATCACCTCGGGGATGTTCGACGTCGTCATGGGCTCGAGGATCCTGGGCAACAAGGCGCTCCGGGGCGGCATGCCCGTCTATAAATACATAGCGAACCGCATACTGACGCTCGTCGAGAATAACCTGATAGGCCAGAAGCTCTCCGAATACCACACCGGCTACAGGGCCTTCTCGCGCGAAGTCCTCTGCAGCCTGCCCATCCTTGAGAACTCAGACGACTTCGTCTTTGACAACCAGATGCTCCTGCAGGCGTTCTTCTTCGGCTACAACGTGGCCGAGATAACCTGTCCGGCCATCTACACCAAAGAGTCGTCCTCGATAAATTTCTTCAGGAGCGTCGTATATGGTTTCGGCGTCCTGGGAACGGCATGGCAGTACATGCTCGCCAGGCGCGGCCTGATAAGGAAAAGCATCTTCGATAAGGCCGGCAGGAAGCTCAAGGCCTGAGCTGTCATTGCGAGGCCGCCGAAAGCGGCCGAAGCAATCTCAACAATCCCAACTTACTTGACTTTTGCCGGGCTATCTGGTATAACCGAATTAAAGGAGCTTCCCATAAAAATAGGAGGAGACGATGGCCAGATCTTTTCGCTTATATATAATAATTAGCATCATAATGATGTTTGCCGCAACATCTGCGTTTTCGCAGGCCATCGAAACTACGAAGCCCGAGTCGGCGCAATCCAAAGAGATAGCGATATACGGAGAAGTCCAGTCGGTCAATGCCGCGGCCAACACGGTATCCGTCCAGTATTACGACTACGACAGCGACAGCGAGAAGATAGCGGAGATCGCCGTAGGAAAAGATACCAGGATGGAGAACGCGAAGGCGGTCAGCGACATTAAGAAGGGCGACTGGGTCGACGTTACGTACATGGTATCAGACGGAAAGAATATAGCCAGCATGGTCTCGGTCGAGAAGGAAGAGCCTGCGGCCGGCCTGCCGGCAGAGGAATAATCCGTCCTGCGCCATAGGCGCAGGATAATCGGGCATTGTCAGAGAAATGCCCAGATCTAAAAAGTGAGGGTATCCATATGACGACCATGCCTTTGAAGAGAGAGAGACAGGAGTTCCGTTTTCCGCCCGGATACGGTGACAACAGGATAGTCATACTAGTGCGCGATCCGTGGTGGATATTCTCTTACTGGGAGATACGCAGGGACAAGGAAGAGGATATCGTCCGCAAGATAGAGTCATCAGGCGATACCGTGGCGAAGTCAGTCCTGCGGGTGTATGACATCACCGACATCAACTTCAACGGTAAGAACGCCCATTCGTACTTCGATATAGACCTGAAGGGGCTGGCCACCAACTGGTACATCAATGTAGGCACTCCGGAACGCTCATGGGTCGTCGACATAGGCATCGTCTCGAAGAAAGGCAATTTTTATACGCTCGCCAGGTCCAATGTCGTGAAGACGCCGCGTTTCGGCATGTCGGACAAACTTGACGCCGAATGGATGATGCCCGAGGAAGATTACTGGAAGATGTTCTCGCTTTCCGGCGGGTTCGGCGTCGGCAAGGGTTCGCTCGAGGTCAGGGAGATGATCAAAAAGCGGCTCGAGGAGCAAATATCCTCGGGCGGCATATCGAGCGGCGCGTCGTTCTTCCGCAAACCGGTCACCGAGAGGAAGTTCTGGATGGTCGTCAATTGCGAGCTGATCGTCTACGGCGCTACAGAGCCCGATGCAAAGCTCACCGTCCAGGGCAAGCCCATAAAGCTGCGCAATGACGGCACGTTCAGTCTAAGATTCGCGTTACCTGACGGCAAACAGGTCATACCGGTCGAAGCGACCTCAAATGATGGGATAGACCGCCGCCGCATAACACCCATCGTGACGAGAAAGACCGAGTAGCCGCCATGCCCAAAGGTTACCTTGCGATAGTCCTCCACGCACACCTGCCTTTTGTCCGCCATCCCGAGTTCGAAGATTTTCTCGAGGAAGATTGGCTCTTCGAGGCCATCACCGAGACCTATATCCCGTTCATAAAGGTCCTGGAAGGCCTGACGCGCGACAAGGTCAACTACAAGCTCACCATATCGCTCTCCCCGACGCTCATGGCCATGCTCATGGACCAGAACCTGCAGGAAAAGTACCTGAAGCACCTCAATAAGCTGATAGAGCTTTCCTGGAAGGAGATCGATAGGACGAAGTGGGAGCCTCAGTTCAACAGGCTGGCCCACATGTACCACGATAGCTTCCTGGAAGCCCGCCGCATCTTCGTCGAGGAGTACCGCTACAACCTCGTCAACGCCTTTAAAAAGTTCCAGGAGACAGGCAACCTCGAGGTCATCACCTGCTGCGCGACCCACGGCTTCCTGCCGCTGATGGAAGTGGAGCGCCAGGCCGCTGTCAGGGCCCAGGTGAAGGTCGCTACAGACATGTATCAGAAGGTCTTCGGCAGGAAGACCCTCGGGATATGGCTGCCGGAATGCGGCTACAATCCCGGAGACGACGCCGAGCTGAAGAAGGAAGGCGTGAAGTATTTCATCGTCGACACCCACGGGGTGCTCTTCGGCACGCCGCGGCCGCGGTTCGGCGTCTTCAACCCGTACATGTGCAAGAGCGGCGTCGCTGTCTACGGCAGGGACACGGAATCGTCGAAGCAGGTATGGAGCGCGGAAGAGGGCTACCCGGGCGACTACAACTACAGGGAATTCTACCGCGATATAGGCTTCGACCTCGACTATGACTATATACGGCCTTACATCAACGCGGACGGCGTTAGGATAAATACCGGCATCAAGTATTACAGGATAACCGGCAGGGGCAACCACAAAGAGCCGTACGAGCCCGACTGGGCGCGCGACAAGGCCGCCGACCACGCCGGCAACTTCATGTTCAACCGTGAGAAGCAGGTCGAGTACCTCGGCGGCAGCATGGGCGGCAGGGTCCCTATCATCGTCGCGCCTTACGACGCGGAGCTCTACGGCCACTGGTGGTATGAAGGGCCCATGTGGCTCGACTTCCTGATGAGGAAGGTATGCTACGACCAGAAGAACATAGAGCTCACCACGCCCGGCGAGTATCTGAAGAAGTACAAGAGCTTCCAGGTCCTCCAGCCGGCTTTCTCCACCTGGGGGTGGAAGGGTTACAGCGAGGTATGGCTCGAAGGCTCGAACGACTGGATATACAGGCACCTGCATAAGATGGTGGAGCGCATGGTGGAGTTGGCCAACGAAAACAGGAACGCGAAGGACCTGCTTCGCAGGACGCTGAACCAGATGGCCAGGGAGCTCCTCCTGGCGCAGTCGAGCGACTGGGCGTTCATCATGAAGACCGGCTCGCATGTCCCGTACGCCGTAGAGCGCTTCAAGGCCCATACCGAGAACTTCACGAACCTGTATGAAGACGTGAAGTCGGGGTCTCTCGATGAAGAGTACCTGCGGCGCCTCGAAGAGAAGAACAACATATTCCCGGACATAGACTACTCGGTATACTGCACATAAGAGCCAGGCAAACATGGCGACCTTTCCCAAAAAGCTGGGCATAGCGTTCCTCTGGCACATGCACCAGCCTTACTACAAGGACCCCCTCGCCGGCAAATACCTCCTTCCGTGGGTCAGGCTGCACGGCGTAAAAGACTACTTCCCGATGGCCGCGCTCGTCGAACAGTTCGAACATATCAAGGTCACCTTCAACATGGTCCCGTCACTCGTCGAGCAGATCAACGACTACGTCCAAAACAACGCGACAGACACCTACCTTGACCTCACGGTCAAAAAGGCGGGCTCGCTCGCATTTGAAGAGAAGGTCGAGGCGCTCAACCATTTCTTCAAGGTGAACTTCAAGCAGTTCATAGAGCCCAATGCCAGATATGCGGAGCTCCTGATAAAAAAGGGGATGAAGCCGCTCGCGGGCTCAGCCCTGAAAAGGACAGTCAAGGGCTTCACCAGCCAGGACTTCCTCGACCTGCAGGTTTTATTCAACCTCGCGTGGTTCCATTCTATAAGCATCGACGATGATATCAACCTGAAGGATATAATCGCCAAGGGCAAGGGATATACCGAAGAGGACAAGGAGTACGTCGTCTTCAAGCAGAAAGAGGTGATGAGCCAGATCCTGCCCCTCTACAGGAGGCTCCAGGACGCAGGCAGGATCGAGATCACCACCACGCCTTATTACCACCCGATACTGCCGCTCATCTGCGACACGTCGGTGGCAAAGGTATCGCTGCCGCACCATCCGCTGCCCAAGCGTTTCAGCCATCCGGAGGACGCGGAGTGGCAGCTCGAGGAGGCGATACGCTACCACACCGAGCAGTTCGGCCAGCCGCCGCGCGGCATGTGGCCGTCCGAAGGGAGCGTATCCGACGAGGCCCTGCACCTCATGATAAAGAAGGGGATCGACTGGGTCGCGACCGACGAAGACATCCTCTTCAACAGCCTCGCTCTCTACGACAAGAAGTATAAAGGCTCTACGCAGTTCGACAGGCGCATCATCTACCGGCCGTACCGTTTCAAGCACGACTCCCGGCACCTTACGATGATATTCCGCGATAAGAACCTCTCCGACATCATAAGCTTCAACTATAACGCCTGGAGCCAGGACGAGGCGGCATGGGACCTGATCGGCCACTGCAAGAACGTGGCGGAGTGCCTGAGGCGCGATACCGACAGGGGGCTATTGACCGTGGTGATGGACGGCGAGAACGCCTGGGAGTTCTTCGGCGATAACGGCAGGCTCTTCTTCGAGACGCTCTACGCGAACCTCGACAGGCAGCACGATATCGGCTCGACCACCATAAGCGACTACCTCGCCGTTGAGACTCCGAAGAGGACGCTTACCAATATCTACCCGGGCTCGTGGATCAACCATAATTTTGAGATATGGATAGGCCAGGAACAGGATAACGTATCGTGGAGCTACCTCGACAGGGTGCGCAAAGACCTCGTGAAGTTCACTAAGGAAGCCCACGCGAAGCACTCTTTCGACGGCGCGAAGGTGAGGGATGCCTGGCGCGAACTATACATAGCGGAAGGCAGCGACTGGAACTGGTGGTACGGAGGCAAGGCCCACGTCGGCAATGACAATCCGTTCGACAAGCTCTACCGCACCCACCTGAAGAACATATATAAGCTTATGGATAAGCCGATACCGGACTTCCTCAAGATTTCTATTGCATAATTTTTTTGAAGTATGTATAATTAATTTAACAAAATCAGATGAAAGGAGGAATAATTTATGGCAAGACCGACGTCTTTCAAGCTCGGAAAGTCCTCGAACCCCACTATGTCAAAGGACGATCTGAATGCTCTTATAGCAAAGAAGGCTTATGAGCTTTTTGAGAAGAGGGGCCGCAAAGCCGGACACTCGACCGAAGATTGGCTGGAGGCTGAGAGGATCGTAAAGGGAAAGCTCTCGAAGTAAATCATATTTGTGTACAAAAAATGGGGACTGTCCCTGAACAGGGATTGTCCCCATTTTTATTGGGAAAAATGATTAATGGGGACTGTCCCATGACTATCGCTGCCGGTTGATTGGGACTGTCCCCGTTTTTATTGGGAAAACGGGGTGGAAAACGGGGACTGTCCCCGAAGGGGACTGTCCCCGTTTTTACCGCCGGTTAATGGGAACCGTCCCCATTTTTATTTGCCATATCATATAATTATATGGTATACTTTCAAAATATTAGTATAATATCAGGGGTTATATGAAACAATTCCTGCTATCATTCATACCGATATTCGTGGCGATGGACGCGATAGGCGTCCTTCCCATGTATATCGGTTTTACTGAGCACCTGAAGAAGCGCGAGCGGCAGAGGGTCATCACCCAGTCGATCATCACCGCTTTCCTGATAGGTATCATATTCCTCTTCCTGGGAAAGTGGATATTCAAGATACTCGGCATCATGGCCTCAGATTTCAAGATAGCCGGCGGGCTCGTCCTCCTGGCCATAGCGCTCAGGGACTTACTCCGGACCGATAAGGGCCCGCGGATCCCCGCGGATACCGTTGGAGCCGTTCCTATAGGGACGCCTCTCGTGGTAGGGCCTGCGGTGCTTACAACGATAATAATCATGCTCGACTCATACGGCGTCTCCCTTACCGTCCTCTCGTTCGTCGTAAACCTCCTGATAACATGGGTGGTATTCCTGTATGCGGACAGGATCTCCGGATTTCTCGGCAAGGCGGGATCGAAGGCGGTCTCGAAGATAGCGCACCTTCTTCTGGCGGCCATCGCGGTCATGATGATGCGGAAGGGGCTGGTCGATACGATATCGTATTTTGCCGCAGCGGGGCCCGGCATATGAACACCATGACGCTGGCATCGGCCTTCGTCATAGGGCTCCTCCATGTCCTGGAGCCGTGCGAGGACAAAGCGGTCGCCAGCCTATACGCGACCATCATAGGGAAAAACACCAAAAGGATAGTATTCCTCGTCTTTCTGTACGGCGTGGGGATGATGATCGCCGATACGTGCCTCGGCGTTATCTTCGGTTTTCTCGGCGCGCAGTATCTGGCAAAGTTCGCCAGGCAGCTGGAGATCGTAGCGGCGTCGTTCACGATCGCGTTCGGGCTCCTCGTCTTCAGCCATACGCATGAACTGGAGTCCCATTGTTATATCAAAGGTTTCGGCGGGCTTAAAGGCGACCTCTCGATGCTCCTCTTCGGCATCGTGCGGGGGCTTCCGCCGTGCCCGATAGAGATGGCGATACTTGTGATGGCGGCGTCGACCAAGAGCGCGTTCCACGGAGGGCTTCTCGTCGCGTCATTCGGCCTCGGGACGCTCATTTCGCTCCTGCCGTTCGGCTTTGCCGTGGGCGGGATACTGACCATAGTGCGAAGAAAATTCGGCGAGAAGGCTGAAGCCATGATACCCAAGATAAGCGGAGCGGTGATATCGCTCATAGGTTTAGTAATGCTCTTGAAGTCCGTATTGCAGAAAGGTTGATATGCTCTGGGCGGTCGTAAAAGGCGGGCCGGTGATGATACCGATACTCATCGGTTCGGTGCTCGGCCTGGCGATAATAATCGTCAAGCTCTGGACGCTCTTTAAGATACGCATCGACGCTGAGGAGTTCACCGACATTGTAATCGAAAAGGTCAGGGCAAAGCGGTTCGATGAGGCTATAGCCCTCTGCGCCGCCAGGGCAGGCTACCCAATAGCGAATACCCTGAAGGCGGGGCTTGACGCGCTTGAGAAGCGCGGCTGTGATGCGCACGAGATCGAGAAGGCGATGGAGCGCTCCGGCAACAGGGAGGTAAATAAGCTCGAGCAGCATATCGGCGGCCTCATATCGATAATCGGCATAGAGCCGCTCCTCGGATTTCTCGGGACGATCACCGGCCTTATCAGGGCCTTCATGGCGTGGGAGCGGGCAGGTTCGAATATCACGGTCTCGCAGCTAGCCGGAGGCATATACGAGGCGATGATAACGACAGCGGCAGGCCTCATCATAGCTGTGCCGTATTATCTGGTATGCAACTATATCATCTCGAGGATAAAGTATATCTCGTACGAACTCGGCGACTGTTCGATGCGGCTCGCGGAGGCGGCTCTTGAGGCGGGGCATAAGGCATGATACAGATAAAGGGTAAGAAGGACTACCTGATCGCGCTTGAATCTGTGGCGATGACGGATATCGTCATGAACATGTTCATCTTCTTCTTCATATCCTTCAGCCTTATATACACGCTCAACCCTGCCAGGATATCCAAGATCGAAGTGAACCTGCCGAAGGCGTCGAGCGCCGTCGCCCTGGAAGGCTCAGAAAGGATAGTCCTCGCCATTACCGATAAAGGCGAGTATTTCATGAACGAGGATAGCGTAAAGGGTCCTGACCTTAAGGATATTTTGAAAAAGAGGCTGTCAAATAACCCGGACATGAGCCTCATCCTGAAGGTGGATGGCGCCGCGAAGTTCGATAAGGTCGCGAAGGCGCTGGATATAATACATGAACTCAATATTTCGAGGGTGAGCGTTGCTGCAGTAAGGGGAGAATGATCTATGAACGTAATGATAATCGGATGCGGCAGAGTCGGTTCGCAGCTTGCGCTGCTTTTGTCCCAGGAGGGGCATAACGTCACTATAATAGACAAGGAGCCCGACGCCTTCAAGCGGCTGGGCGGCACCTTTAACGGCATCACGGCTACCGGGACCGGTTTCGACGAGAACCTGCTCAAGGAACTGAAGATAGACAGGCAGGATGCCTTTGTATCGGTGACGAGCGGCGACAACACGAACCTCATGGCGAGCCAGATAGCGAAGAAGATGTTCAAGGTCCCGAGGGTCATCGCGCGCGTCTACGACCCGAAGAGGGCGGAGCTCTACCGGAAATTCGGCCTCGACACCATAAGCGGGACCGTGCTCGTGGCGGCCATGATAAGGGATAAGATCATCGAGAACAGGTTCACCAGTTACCTTGTAGAGACTGGCGAGCTCGGCGTCATAGAGATGATCGTAGGCGATGAACTTAAGGGCAAGCGGACGGAAGAGCTCAACATGCCGGACGAGTTCCTCGTCATAACGATAGAGCGGAAGAAGCGGGTCATAATCCCGCAGCCCGATACGCGCCTCGAGTCGGCCGACAAGGTGATCGGCGTAGTCAGGACCACGAGCCTGAAGAAGGTCAAAGAGCTGTTCAAGCTGTAGTTTACAAGGAGACTTTCACATGTACATAGTCATCGTCGGTGCCGGAAGGGTAGGTTTCAATTTGGCGCAGAAGCTGATCCAGGACAACCATACAGTCACCGTGATAGAAGAGGACAGTAAGCGCTGCGAAGGAATATCCCAGAACCTCGACGCCATGGTGATAAACGGCGACGGCTGCGAACCGCGCTTCATGGAGGATGCGGAGGTCGGAAGGGCGGACGTCGTTGCGGCGGTGACTGCGGACGACGAGGATAATCTCGTCATATGTCAGATCGCGAAAGAGGTCTTCGGGGTGAGACGGACGGTCGCCAGGGTCAATAACCCCAAGAACGAGCGCATATTCACGGAGCTCGGCGTCGATGTCCCGGTGAACGCCACTAAGATCATAGCCAAGATCATAGAAGAGGAGGCGTCGTTCGAGGATTTCATCACGCTGATGACCTTCAAGCGCGGAAAGCTGGCGCTGGTGAGGGTGGACCTTACGAAAGACTCGCCGGTCATCAACAAGGCCGTAAGAGAGATAGGCCTTCCGGAGAACTCAGTTCTCGTGTCGATCCTTCGCGGCGACACGATCATAGTCCCGAAAGGCGATACTGTGCTTAAGGGCGGGGATGACATAGTCGCGCTCACCGCTATAGAGAACGAGCAGCAGCTCCTCGATGCTCTGGTAGGAAAGGTCGAAGGATGATACCTTTACCGGCAAAGCTCTTCATCTTCTCAAGGAACGTCTGGCACGGGATCCTCGGCATACTGGTTGAGTTGGCGCTGGTGGCGTTCATAATATTCGCCGGATTCATGGTCTGCGTCTTGTGGTGGGGGCTATTCGGATGATCCTGAAGCCTGCAAGAGACGATTATAAGATAATAGGCCATTACCTCGGGAAGATCACGATAGGCCTCGGCCTCATCATGATCATACCGCTCATAATTGCCTTTGCGTATGCGGAGACGGAACCCGCGGCCGATTATCTGATGAGCATGGCGCTGACCCTATTCCTGGGATCGGTCCTTACAGCCATATGCCATACTCAAAAGGACCTCGAGGCAAGCCATGCCATGTGCGTTGCCGCGCTCTCATGGCTTATCGCCATGTTCGTTTCCGCCGTGCCGCTCTTCATGAGCGGCCACTTCAACTCCTACCTCGACGCGTGTTTTGAGGCGATGAGCGGCTATGCCACGACAGGCCTGACGCTCGTGAACAACCTGGACCACATGGCTAATTCCCATAACTTCTGGCGCCACCTTACGATGTTCATAGGCGGCCAGGGCATAGTCGTCATAGCGCTCACATTCCTCTTCCGCGGCACTGCCGGTGCTTTCAGGATATACGTCGGCGAAGCGCGGGACGAGAAGATCCTGCCCAACGTCATCGAGACGGCGAGGTTCATCTGGCTCGTGAGCATCGTCTATCTGGTCTTAGGCGGCGCGGCCCTCTCCGTAGCCGCGATAGCCGGAGGGCTGGCGCCCTTAAAGGCAGTATTCGATTCCGTCTGCATCTTCATGGCCGCCTGGGATACCGGCGGCTTCACGCCGCAGTCGCAGAACGTCCTCTTCTATCATAATTTCGCGTTCGAGATGATAAGCGTTGCGATAATGCTCCTGGGTGCCATAAACTTTGCCCTGCACTATGTCGTCTGGACCGGCAACAGGAGAGAGATATACCGCAATATAGAGATCGTGACATTATTTATCAGCATCGTCGTCATGCTCTCTATCACGGCATGGGGGATCATAGGTAAGAACATATACGCGGACGCCGTGCCGTTCTTCAGGAAGGTATTCTTTCACCTCGCTTCAGCCCACACAGGCACCGGCTACAGCACCGTATATCCCAGGCAATTCGTCAACGAATGGGGCCCCTTAAGCATGCTGGGCCTGACTCTCGCGATGGCGATAGGCGGCTGCATCTGCTCCACCACCGGCGCCATAAAGGTGCTGAGGATAGGTGTCATATACAAGGCATTGCGGCAGGATATAAAAAAGGTGCTCATACCCGACACGGCGGTCTTGGTCCAGAAGTTTCACCACATAAGGGATATCATACTGGAGGACAAACATGTCAGGATGTCAGCTCTGATATTGCTCTCATACATAAACCTTTATCTCTTCGGCACGATCGCTACGATGCTCTACGGTTACTCGCTCAGCGAAGCGGCCTTTGAGTCGGTGTCGGCTGCCGCAAACGTGGGGCTTTCCTGCGGCATAACCTCACCCCTGATGCCGGACGTCCTGAAGATGGTATATATCGTGCAGATGTGGGCCGGCAGGCTCGAGTTCATAGCCATATTTGCGCTGGGCGGAATGATCATCGCCGCCCTGAAAGGCAAAGGTGATTAACCGTCTAACCCGTGTCTTAGCAGTTAGCTTTTTAGCGTTAGGGCTTAGCCTGCAGATTTCGCTCGCCCATGCTGCTTCTTACTCGTCCAAGGCCCTCATCGAGAACGCAAACCTCCTTGACGGCAAGAAAGTTACTTACAGAGGCGAGGCGGTGACGGCTATCATGAAGCGCGGCGAATACGCCTGGGTGAACGTGAACGACGGCGATAACGCCATCGGTATCTGGTGCAAGGCCTCTATGCTTACCATCGTAAATACCCTCGGCAATTATAAACATATCGGCGACATCCTGGAAGTGGACGGAATATTTAAGCGCGCCTGCCCCATGCATGGCGGCGAACTGGACATACACGCCAACAAAGTCAGGATCCTGAAGGCGGGTTTCCCGGTCAGAGAACGGGTGGATCCCTGGAAGACAGGCCTCGCGGCATTCTTCTTCCTACTGGCTCTGACGGTTACGATAGCGTTCCGCAAGCGGATCTGATCCGCGCGTCATTGCGACGAACCCTGTCATTGCGAGGCGTAATAGCACCGAAACAAACTCAACCAACTGTCATTGCGAGCCCCGAAGGGGCGAAGCAATCTTGCTTTTGAGATTGTTTCGTCGGAATACGCGAAAACTGTGTCCTCCTCGCAATGACAGAATCGGCGGATGTATATGGTGAATAATATTCCGGCTGAAGCAAGGGCTAAGGCCGCGGCGATGTTCATAAACTTTTCAGACCTGCTGAAGATGGACGTCAGGAGCGCTGACGGCGCCTTCGCAGGCAACGTATGGGATATTGCCGTGAAGAGGGGGGACGTATATCCCAAGACAGAAGATCTCATCATCGCTCAGGGAGGCGCTCTCAAAAGGGTCTATGCTATCCTGCCGTGGTCCAGCGTAGCGTCGATCGAAGACGAGATCCTATTGAACGTCAGGAAAGACGATATAAAGTTCGCTCCTGAGATAAAAGAGTATGACTTCTTGCTGAAGCGCGATATCCTCGACCAGCAGGTCGTCGACACCTTCAATCATAAGGTCAGGCGTGTTAACGATATCAACCTTTTAAAAGTGGACCACGATCTCGTCATCGCGCACGTCGATATAGGCCTGCGCAGCCTCTTGAGGAGGCTCGGGTGGGAGAAGCCGGTAGACGCCATCGTCAGGGTCGTCTCGAAGGACTCCGATTATCTCAAAAAAGCGGACCTCGTTTCATGGAAGTACGTCCAGCCGGTCTCCGTGAACCCCGCCAGCATGACGATGAAACTCTCGGTTTCGGAAAAGCAGCTCATGTCGATCCACGCGGCCGACCTGGGAGAGATAATGTTCGATCTCAATCCGAACCAGAGGATGGCGCTCTTCCGCGCGCTGGACGTCAAGATGAAGGCGAGGATACTGGAGTCTATCGAGTTCGAGGAACAGCATGCGATACTGAAGGAGCTGGATAAGAAAGAGGCTGCCCAGATCGTAACGCACATGTCTGCGGACGAAGCGACCGACATGCTGGAACAATTGCCTCCCAAGATGGTCAATAACCTGCTTCCGCTCGTGGAGTCGTCACGCGCGAAAAAATTGTCGACGCTCCTCGGTTACTCGGCCGATTCGGCCGGCGGGCTCATGACGACCGACTTCGTCTCCATGCCGGAGACGGCCTCGGTGGAATCGGCGATCGATTTCATAAAAAAGCAGACGAAAGAGTATGACACCGTCCCGTATATCTATATCGTAGATGACAAGAACCACCTCAAGGGCGTCACCACCGTGCGCCGGTTGCTCTTCACCGATCCGAAGGACCCGATCACGAAGACCGCATTCGAGAAGACACTCTACGTATATCTCAGCTACAGCGCGAAAGAGATAGCGTATTTCATGGAAAAGTACAAAGTCTCGGCCATCCCCGTAGTGGACGAGGGCAAGGTATTGCAGGGCATCATAACGATGGACGACATCTTGAGCCAGGTCATATCTATAGCATGGCGTAAAAAGCTAAGAATGCCTAAGGGCGTATAAAAAGGCGCTTCGATGACGAACGGTGCATCTAACGGTAACGGCGAATCGATAAGGAAGCCCACCCTTTTCAGGAATCTGCTGTTATTCCTGAGCATCATGGGGCCCGGCATAATCACGGCGAACGTGGACAATGACGCCGGCGGCATAACGACCTATTCGGTCGCCGGCGCACATTTCGGATATTCGCTGCTCTGGGTCTTCATCCCGATGATCCTGGCGCTCATAGTCATACAGGAGATGTGCTCCAGGATGGGCGTCGTCACCGGCAAGGGGCTCGCCGACCTCATCAGGGAGAAGTTCGGCGTCAAGATCACCTTCTATGCGATGCTCGTCTTTCTCTTCTCTAACCTCACCAATACGATAAGCGAGTTCTCCGGCATAGCCGCGAGCTGCGAGATATTCGGCATATCGCGGTACATATCGCTTCCCATAGCCGCTATCCTCGTCTGGTGGATCGTCGTGAAAGGGACCTACAAATCGGTCGAGAAGGTCTTTCTGGGCGCGTGCCTCTTCTATGTCTCGTACATCATAACCGGTTTTTTGGTCCACCCGCAATGGGGCGGGGTGCTGAAAGAGACGGTATCCCCGGCGTTCCAGTTCAGGAAAGAGTATATCCTCATGACGATGGGCATCGTAGGGACGACGATCGCGCCCTGGATGCAGTTTTACCAGCAGTCTTCGGTCGTTGAAAAGGGGATAAACGTAAAAGACTACAGATTCGCCAGGCTCGATGTCATCATAGGCGGCATCGTAGTCAGCGTCATCGCCATGTTCATCGTGATATCGTGCGCCGCCACGCTCTTCAAGAACGGCATCCGGATCGAGACGGCAAAGGACGCGGCGCTCGCGCTGGAACCGCTGGCCGGAAAGCACTGCTCGACGCTATTTGCGTTCGGGCTCCTCAACGCCTCGCTATTCTCCGCCATGATACTGCCGCTCGCCACCGCCTATTCCGTATGCGAGGGCCTCGGCTGGGAGGCGGGCGTCAATAAGCGCCTGAAGGACGCGCCGCAGTTCTATTTTCTATTCACGGCGCTCATCGTCATCGGCGCCGGCGTTATAATGTTCCCGCGGATAAACCTCATCATGGTGATGATTCTGTCACAGGTGGCGAACGCCGTATTCCTGCCGTTCGTCCTGGTCTTCATGCTGATCCTCATAAACGACAAGCACCTGATGGGCCAATATAAGAATTCAAAGTTCTTCAATATGGTTTCATGGACGACGGTGGCGATCCTGATAGCGCTGACGATTGCTCTCGCGGTCACCACCTTCTTCCCGAAATAAGAAAGGGGCCCGTTATGTCATTCGTCGCCAAAGAGTACATGTCGAAGAATATAAAGTCGGTGATGCCGGATATGAACGCCAAGGACGCCTTGAAGCTGTTGATCAAAAGCGGGATGAGCGGCCTGCCTGTCCTGAAGAAGAGCGGCGCCATCGCAGGGGTATTCACCGAGAAGGAAGTGCTGTCGGCGATACTGCCCGTTTATCTCAAGAAAGTCGGCGAGTTCATTTACGGCGAAGATTCCAAACACGAGCTCAAGAGGCTGGCACACCTCGGCAAATTTCAGGTGAAGGACATAATGCGCAAGGAAGTCCCTACCGTTACGGAGGAGACTTCGCTTACCGAGGTGTCTAAGATAATGCTGACGAAATCGGAACGGCGCATCATCGTCGTAAGAGGCGATAAGGCCGTCGGCGTCATCACGCGCTCCGACGTGGTCAAGGCGCTGGCTAAAGAAGCGGGGATGCCGCTATAGGTAACTGTCGTCATTGCGATCCCGCCCCGGGTCTGACTCCTGGCGGGAGAAGCAATCTATCAATGACGTGTTGACGAAAATAACAGTTTTTCAATACCCGCTCTAAGGGCCTTTACATGGTCGAAAAAGGGATGCTGAAGAGATCCGTAATACTGGTCGCCGTATCGGCAGGCCTCGGCGTCATGGCAAGGCATGCCGGGCTCACATTCCAGCAGTCGATGTCGATAGCGATATTCATGGTCTCGATACTCGGCACGCTCTTCTTCTGGAGCTTCCGCCTGACGTTTGCGTTCCTCGGGACGTCTGTCCTCCTGATAACGAAGTCCGTGGACGTGGATCACCTTGTAAGGTTCGCGTCGCTCGAGGTTATACTCTTTCTCGTCGGGATGATGGTGCTCGTCGGGCTGTTGAAGAGCGCAGGGGTCTTCGCGTGGATCGTGACGCTCATGCTGCGGATACGAAGACTTAATTCGGAAAAATTCCTGATCATCATCTCAATCGTCTCGGCGCTCCTGGCTTGCGCCGTAGATGAGGTGACCGCCATCATCTTCATAGCGGCGGCCATTTTCGAGATATGCGACTACTTCGAGGTGAAACCGACGCCGTTCCTCATGATAGCGATATTCGCAGCGAACATAGGCTCATGCGGCACGGTGCTGGGGAATCCCATCGGCATATTGATCGCGACGAAATCAGGCCTCACGTTTGAAGATTTTCTTATCAAGGCCTTTCCCGTCATGCTGGTCTGCCTCGGCGCGCTGATGCTTATCGTCCGGCTCTGGTTCAGGAGAGACATGGCGCATCTCGACGCCAGGATAAAGGCGCTCGGTGACGGCAATATAGCCAGGCCCATATCGATACCTCCGGGGCACGACCTGAAGATATCGCTCGCCATCTTCGGCGCGACGATACTGGCGATCGCTTTTCACCACAGGCTCGAGATCCTCTGGGGGCTCGAGCCGAACACAGTGCTCCTTATACTGCCGCTCATATCGAGCGGGCTTGTCATGGCTTGGAAGCGCAATAAAGCGCGCGATTTTATAGAGAAGGACGTGGAGTGGTGGACGCTCCTGTTCTTCATGCTCCTCTTCGCGCAGGCCGGCACGCTCAAGTTCACCGGCGCCGCGGATGCCATAGCGCAACGGGTGGCGCACATGGCGACGAACAACGTGCCCGTCCTGACGGGGATGATCCTGTGGATCTCCGCCATCGGGTCGAGCGTTCTGGATAACGTCGTCCTCGTCGCCGCTCTCATCCCGGTCGTCCAGAGCTTCCAGAGCCTGGGCGCCGGCATCCAGCCGCTCTGGTGGGCGCTCCTCTTCGGAGGCTGCCTCGGAGGCAATATCACGCTGGTAGGTTCCACGGCCAATATCGTGGCGCTGGGGTTACTCGAGAAGGAAGAGGGTGTTCACATGACCTTCTTCCGATGGTTCTGGATAGGTCTCATAGTCGGTGTTGTGACTACGGTAATAGCGTGGATCGCGCTTTTAATATTTCCATTTTACAGGTGAGGATATGATAAAAAAGATACGCCATTATTTCGCGACAGGGTTACTGATAACGCTCCCGGTCTTCATAACGGTATATTTCTTATTTGTCATCCTCCGATTCATCGACGGGATATTCGGGAGGCTCATCAATATATACCTGAAGAAGCATCTCGGTTTTGCCGTGCCCGGCGTCGGCATCATAATAGGCCTCGTCATAGTATCCCTCATAGGTTTCGTGGCAGCGAATTTTTTCGGAAAAAAGATCATCAGGGCGCTGGAAGGGTGGTTCTTGAAGTTCCCGTTCATCAGGCAGGTCTATCCCGCGGCAAAACAGGTAATAGACTCCTTTATTTCGAAAGACAGCCCAGCATTCAAAAAGGTCGTCCTGATCGAGTATCCGTCAAAAGGGATCTGGTCGATAGGATTTCTGACCAATGATAGTTTTAAAGAGGCGCAGGAAAAGACGGGAAGGGACCTCGTCCACGTACTGATCCCTACTACGCCCAGCCCATTGACAGGATTCCTCGTCCTCATTCCCAGGGAAGACATAAGGATCCTCGACATATCGATCGAAGAGGGTGTCAAGCTCATCATATCCGGAGGCATAGTCAAACCAGGCATATGAAAGAGATCGTAGAAACTTTTTTACTTATAATCCTCTTAGTCCTTGCCGCTATCACTGCCGCATCAGAGATCTCCATCATCGCCGTGAGCCACATAAAGCTGAAGAAGCTCGCGTCCGAGGGTTCGAAGACGGCGCATATCATACTGAAGATCCTCGAGACGCCGGAGCGGTTCTTCAGCACGATCCTCGTCTCGAACGATATCGTCGATGCCCTCATCGCGGTCCTTGTAACGGCCGTCATAATTCGTTTGATGGGCGAGAGCAATGGGTGGGGAGTGGTCGTCGCAACGATCGTCTCTTCGTTCCTCATCATCGTCTCCGAGGTGACGGCGAAGACGATCGCCGCGCGCCACTCCGAGAAGGCGTCGTTCCTCCTTGCCAGGCCGATTCAGTGGCTTATAAAGATATCTACCCCTATAGTGTGGGGACTCGAAATAATAATCAATGGATTGACCAATCTTTTGGGCGCCGGCGGCAAGGGCAAGCCGTCGCTCGTGACCGAGGAGGAGATCAGGGCGCTCATAAAGATAGGCGTGGTAGAGGACGCTGTCCACAAAGAGAAGTATAAGATGCTCTCGAAGGTCTTCGACTTCAGCGACGCTGTCGTCAAGGCCGTGATGACGCCGAAGAAGGAGATAGTGGCCATCGACTCAAGCGCAGGGATGGACGACATCCTTGAACACGTCGTGGAGTCAGGCTATTCGCGCCTGCCGGTCTATCAGGGCTCTCCTGACAATATCGTAGGCATGATAAACATGAAAGATCTCCTTAACCTGTCGCACAACAGGGAACTTATCGTCTTCCAGGATATCGTATATCCCGCTACCTTCGTCTCCGAATCAAAGAAGGTGACGGAATTGCTAAAGGAATTCCAGAAGGGCCACACGCACCTCGCTGTCGTGACCGATTCCCATAACAAGGTCATCGGTATCGTGACGCTCGAGGACCTCATCGAGGAGATCGTCGGCGAGATAGAGGATGAGTACGACGTCAGGGCCTCGAACTACAAGGCAAAGTATTTGAAGTGATCCTCAAAGGCATAACAAAGAACGTAAAGATCCTCAGCATCGCCAGTCTCTTCACAGACATCTCCAGCGAGATGCTCTATCCCATCATCCCGATATTCCTGACCTCTGTCCTCGGCGCGTCCATGTCCGTCCTGGGGCTCGTCGAGGGCGTTGCAGAATCGGCCGCGAGCATCCTCAAGGCCTTCTCCGGATGGTTCTCCGACGTCTCCAGGAAGCGCCGGCCTTTCGTTATAGGCGGGTATTCACTTTCGTCTCTAGGCAAACTGCTCTTCTTCATAGCGTATTCCTGGCCCGTCGTTCTTCTGGCGCGGCTCGTTGACCGGATAGGTAAAGGGATCCGCACGTCGCCCCGTGATGCCATGCTCGCCGACTCCTGCGAAGCTCAATATATGGGCAAGGCCTTCGGCTTTCACCGCGCAATGGATACTGTCGGCGCATGCGTTGGCCCTCTATTTGCGTTGTGGCTCCTGGTCGTGCTTAAAGAGAATCTGCGAATGGTCTTTCTGATAGCGTTCATTCCGGCGGCGATAGCCGTTGCCATGCTCGTATATTTTCTAAAGGAGCCGCCTCGCACGTCGCGGCCCGAGGGGTTTTCGCTGCGGCCGAGCGCCAGGCAATTCGCGCCTGCGTTCTGGAGGTTCATCCTCATTTCGCTGATATTCTCCGTCGGTAACTCAAGCGACGCCTTCCTCATCATGCGCGCGAAAGGGATCGGGCTGTCAACTGTCGCTGTCGTTCTCGCGTATGTCGTCTATAACATATCGTATTCAGCGCTCTCTTTTCCCGCAGGCATCCTTTCGGACAGGATCCCCAGGAAGACGGTCATGATATGGGGTTATCTCATATTCGCCATTGTTTATATCGGGTTCGGTTTCTTTGCAAATACCCGGAGCATATGGGGCCTCTTCTTCATCTACGGTTTCTACATAGCCATGACAGAAGGTGTCAGTAAGGCGTTCTTGACAGATGTCGTGGATAAGGACGTGAGGGGAACGGCCATGGGCATATATCACTGCCTGACAGGGCTTGCGGCCTTCTTCGCCAGCCTCATCGCCGGACTTCTCTGGACGCATGTCGGCGCGTCGGCACCTTTCATCTACGGCGCCGTAATGGCGCTCTTGTCTTGCGTTGCCTTTGTGCTATTGATATAATAGGTATGATGAAAGAAGGGGGATGTCATGAATAAGGGATACATGTTATTGTTATTGTCGACGCTGTCGATAGCTTTCGTGCATGCTCTTGCGCCGGACCACTGGATGCCGTTCGCGGTCATAGGAAAGGCGCAAAAATGGTCGCGCGCCAAGCTCATGCTCATGACATTTGTATCCGGCATAGGACATGTCGGCTCTTCGATAGCTGTAGGTGCTATAGGCATACTTCTCGGATTCAGCCTCTCAAAATTGACCGCCGCCGAAACCCATAGAGGCGAAATAGCGCTCTGGCTCCTGATAGGCTTCGGGATAGCATATACCATATGGGGTATCAAGAAGGCCCGCGATTATAAGCACGAACATATGGATCCCGCGACGATGAAGTCCAAGACGGTCACTCTGTGGACGCTCTTTGCGATATTTGTCCTCGGCCCATGCGAACCGCTCATACCGCTCATGTTCCTCGCCACCGATTACGGCTGGAGCGGCATACTGGTTACGAGCCTCACGTTCTCAGCCGTAACCATATTCATGATGTTGATCCAGAGCCTCCTGGCGTATGCGGGCATCCAGCTCATACGGCACGATATAGCGGAGCGCTATTCGCACGCCTTCGCCGGTTTCGTCATCTTCCTCACCGGCGCGTTCGTCATGCTCCTCGGCATCTGACGCGTAGCAAAAATACCCCCGGGTCCTGTCTCGGGAATTTTTACGGGTCCTGTCACAGCATTGCCTTTATTTCCTTCGAGGCTGTATCCCGTACCCTTGCACGTCAAACCCTCAGATGGGTTCAACCCCACCCCGTACCGCCTCTTATGCGAAAAAAGGCTCTGCTGTGTCACCCGTAAAAATTCCACCCACTCGCGGATCTTATAGGGCGAACGAAGAGAAATTTTTACGGCATCACGTAGTGGCGGAACCTTTGCGCGCCGCCGAAGCTGGTCTTAAAATTTTTGATCCCTTAAGGCGATACAGCAAGGCCGATGAAACCTGTCAACAGTCTGCAGTCAGTCCGGGTTCAGCGGCCATCAAAAATTTTAGACAGCGAGCGAAGATGCCTAATCTGAGCGAGCGTCAAGCGGAGGCGGCCGCAAAGGTAACCGCCTTAATCGGGGCCGTAAAAATTTCGATGAGAGAGCGGCGGAAATGTTATAATACCCCTATGGCTGAGAAGCGGTACAGGATAATATACGAAGACGACGCGATCATCGTCGTCGACAAGCCCTCAGGGATGCTCGTCATCCCGACCCCGAAGCACGAGACGAACACCCTCACGGACCTCCTGAACCGCGACCTCGATTCCCGCGGCATAGAGGCCAGCGCCCATCCGTGCCACAGGCTCGACCGGGAGACATCCGGGCTCATCATCTACGCCAAGGGCAAGGCGATGCAAAAGGCTTTGATGGAGGAGTTCCACAAGAAAAAGGTGATGAAACGCTATATCGCCATCGTCCACGGCCGCGTCAAAAAAGACTTTGATACTATCGCAAAAGCCATCTATAATAGGAACAAGCGCAAGGCGGAACCTGCCCTTACGAGATACAGGGTGCTCGAGCGCCGCAAGGACTTCACCGTCCTCGAGGCAGAGCCTGTAACGGGCAGGACGAATCAGATCCGCATCCATTTCAAAATGATCGGCCATCCGCTCGTGGGAGAGAGCGTCTACGCTTTCAGAAAAGATTTCGCTCTGCGCTTCAAGAGGGTCGCGCTGCACGCGCAGAGCATAGAGTTCAACCATCCGGCTACAGGCAAGCGGCTCAGTTTCACCTCACCGCTTCCGGATGATATGGAAAAATTACTCGGGGTAAAAACTGGGAGGGACTAGTGAGCGGCATATTCGGAGTGGTTTCAAAGAACGATTGCGTTAAAGACCTTTTCTACGGCACAGATTACCATTCGCACCTCGGCACCGAATACGGCGGTCTGGCTGTCCTGGGCGATAACGGTTTTTCGCGGCAGATCCACAACGTGAGCCAGAGCCAGTTCAAGTCAAAGTTCTACGACGATTCGAAGCAGATGTCCGGCAACAAGGGTATCGGCGTCATCAGCGCCTTTAATGAGCAGCCGATATATCTCAATTCGAAGTTCGGCCCGTTCTGCATCGTCACGAACGGGATGATCGAAAATACCGACGCGCTCGTAGCCAGGCTCCTCGAAAAGGGCGTCTCATTCAGCGAGGTGAGTAGAGGCCATGTCAACGAGACCGAGCTCATAGCCAAGCTGATCGTGGAAGGCGACGATTTCATAGATGGCATAGAGAAGATGTTCGACGCGATAGAAGGGTCGTCGTCCATACTGATCCTATGCAAAGAAGGTATCTACGCAGCGCGCGACAGGTTCGGGTACACGCCGCTCGTCATAGGCAGGCGCAAGGATACGTGGGCCATTACATCCGAGACGGCCGCTTTCCCGAATAACGGTTTTGAGATAACGAAGTACTTGGGCCCGGGCGAGGTAGTCCTGATAAACGAAAGCGGTGTTAAGGAGAAGAGGCCGGCCAGGCCTGTGAACCAGATCTGCGCGTTCCTCTGGATATATACCGGTTTTCCGGCGTCTGACTACGAAGGTATAAATACCGAGACTGTGAGAGAGCGCTGCGGCGCATTCCTGGCTAAAAAGGACAGCGACATAGGGGTCGACATGGTCTCCGGCGTTCCTGATTCAGGCGTGGGCCACGCCATCGGATATGCGATGGAATCAGGCAAACCTTACAGGCGGCCGCTCGTCAAGTACACGCCGGGTTACGGCAGGAGCTACACGCCGCCTTCGCAGGAGACGCGCGACCTCATAGCCACGATGAAGCTGATACCGATCAAAGAGGTCATCGAGGGCAAGCGTATCGTCGTCTGCGAGGACTCGATCGTGAGGGGCACCCAGCTCAAGAACTTCGCGATAAAGAAGCTCTGGAACGCCGGAGCCAAGGAGATCCATGTCAGGCCGGCATGCCCTCCTCTCATGTTCCCGTGCAAGTTCAACCTGTCGACGCGCAGCATAAACGAGCTCGCCGCCAGGAAAGCGATAAGGAGTATCGAAGGGCACGACATCGACGACGTAGCAGAGTATGTCGATGAAAAGTCGCCGAAGTATAAGAAGATGGTCGACTGGATAGCCAGGGATATCGGCGTCACGACCCTCAGATACCAGGCGGTGGACGATATGGTCAAGGCGATAGGGCTGCCTAAGGAGAAATTATGCCTCTACTGCTGGACCGGAAAGTGCCCGAAGACGCCGAAGAACTGCGGGAAAGAAAAACCGGAGCGCCGGACGGCCAGCCGTTCCAGGCAGGCAGTGCTTAAATAACGGGGATAAAGATGAAGAAGGGCGCGTATCTGACACGGGAAGGTTACGAGAAGCTTCATAAGGAACTGGAGTATCTTAAGAATGTGAAGCGCAGAGAGCTGTCCAAAGCGATCGGCGAAGCGCGCGCTCATGGCGACATAAGCGAGAATGCCGAATATGAGGCAGCCAAGGAAGCTCAGGGGCTGAACGAGAAGAGGGTAATGGAGCTCGAGACCTATCTGGCGAGCTCCCAGATAATGGACAGCGAGGCGATGACCTCGGACGAGGTCCTGATAGGCGCGACAGTGAAACTGAAAGATGCGAAGTCCGGCGAAGAGCTCGAATACATGCTCGTGGCGGAAGAAGAGGCCGACTATAGCCAGGGCAAGATCTCTGTCACCTCGCCGGTAGGCAGCGCTCTCATCAACCACAAAGTCGGCGACATGGTCGAGATAAAGGTCCCGGCAGGCGTATTGAAATATAAGGTGCTGAAGATATCGAGATGATATGATGCCAAAGAAGATCATGGCGCCGGCCGCTCTCTTAAAAGAGTTCGCGCTTACAAAGCGCGAGATGCGGCGCATAATAAAAGATTTTCACGGTGAGATGGAAAGAGGGCTTTGCGAAAAGCCCTCTTCGCTTAAGATGCTGCCCACATATGTCGACCGTCCGACAGGAAACGAGCGCGGCGCATACATAGCGCTAGATCTCGGAGGGACGAATTTCCGGGTGCTGACGCTTGAGCTCAAAGGCAAGGGCAGGATCGCCGGGCTTAAGGTGATGAAGTTCGCCATCCCGAAGAAGATCATGACCGGAGAGGGGAAAGAGCTCTTCTTATTCCTCGCCCGCTCCATAAAGAAGTTTCTCCTCGCCGACAGAGCTCGGCTTGATAAGGCGATCGACCTCGGCTTTACCTTCTCATTTCCCATAAAGCAGCGCAGCGTGGCGAGCGGCGACCTCGTCGTCTGGACCAAAGGGTTCGAGGCTAAGGGTGTCGTCGGAATGGATGTCGTCGGACTTTTGAAAGAAGCCCTTATGCGCGAAGGCTTATCCGGCATCAGGGTCTCGGCACTCGCCAACGACACTGTGGGCACCCTCATGGCTAGAGCTTACAGTGACCCGTCCTGCGATGTCGGCGTCATCATCGGGACCGGCACCAATGCCTGCTATACGGAATCGCTTGAGAAGATAAAAAAACTGCAAGACCTTGCCGGCCGCTCCGGCCATATGATCATCAATATAGAATGGGGCAACTTCAATAAGCTCAAGGCAACCCGGTACGACAGGCTCCTGGACGAAGCGACCGATAATCCGGGTTGCCAGATCCTGGAGAAGATGGTCTCGGGCATGTACCTGGGAGAAGTGGCGCGGCTCGTCCTGGCCGACCTGGCGAAAAGATCCATCTTGCCTTGCGGCTCAAAATTCCTGGCAGCGTTCAGGAAGCCGATGAGCCTGAAGAGTGAGTATGTATCGATGATAGAATCGGACCGTTCTTCCGGACTATCTAAGATGGACGCGTTATTGAATAGCCTCGGCGTCTCCGGCTCCTCGGCGGAAGAGAGGATGCTCATAAAGAGCGCCTGCGGTATAGTCTCGACCCGCGCAGCCGGGATAAGCGCGTCGGCCATGGCCGCTGTCGTAACGAAGATCGACCCTGCTGTCTCTAAGAAGCACACGATCGCCATCGACGGCAGCGTCTACGAAAAGCACCCCGGATTTTCCGCCAAGATAAAGAACGCCCTGAAAGAGATATTAGGCCGGAAGGCCTCCCGCATAAGGATCGTATTGAGTAAGGACGGTTCAGGAAAAGGCGCGGCGATAATAGCGGCCGTTGCGGCCCAAAAGCGAGGGCGACCCGATGCATAACGGCATGCAGTGCGAGAAGATACTGTCGAGGATCGAGGCCCTTATGGGCAGCGCAAAGATAGGCATCGACATCATCGACTCCGATTTCAATATCCGCTATATCGACCCTGCCTGGCAAAAAGTCTACGGCGATCCTGCCGGCAAGAAGTGCTACCAGTATTTCATGGGCAGGCGCGAGGTTTGTCCCCACTGCGGCATCTTAAAGGCTTTGAAGACAAAAAAGATCACGATTACCGAAGAGGCCCTGGCTAAAGAAGGTAACAGGCCGATACAGGTCACGACTATACCGTTCCAGGACGAGAACGGCGAATGGCTCGTCGCCGAGACTAACGTCGATATCTCGAGAATAAAACAGGCCGAAGAGACGCTGCGGCAAAGCGAAAATAAGTACAGGCTGCTCTTCGAAAAAAGCGTCGACGCCATCTTTATTGCCGATCCGAAGACAAGGATAACGGTCGATTGCAACGTTCAGGCAGAACATCTTACCGGATATTCGAGGGCAAAGCTCCTTTCCATGCGGGCTGACCAACTGCCTCCGAAAGATGCAAAGGGTATTGCCATGGAAAACTTTAGAAAAATTGCCGCCGGATCGGATGTAGAAGTAGAAACGGAAATACTGACCAAAAATAAAAAGCGTAAGGTCGTTTCTATAAAGGGTACGCCGATAATGCTTGGTGGAAAGCCATGCATGATGGGTATTTTCAGGGATATCACCGAGAGGAAGAGAATCGAGAAAGCGCTACGCGAAAGCGAAAATAAGTACAGGCGGCTCTTCGAAGAGAGCGATGACGCAATATTCGTTGCAGACACGCGGACGAAAATGCTTACCGACTGCAATAAAAAAGCGGAAGAGCTCACCGGATACTCAAGACGGAAGCTCCTTTCCATGTGCGCGCCTCAGCTCCACCCTAAGGACCTGGTGCGTTCAACGATGAAGGGTTTTAAGGAACAAGTGCGCGGCATTATAAAAAACGTGGATTCACAGGTCCTGACAAGAAACGGGAAGAGGGTGGACGTATCGATAAGCGCCTCCATTTTAGAGATCAGTGGCAGGAAATTGCTGCTGGGTGTATTCAGGGACATCACCGAGCGCAAAAAGGCTGAGGATGTGCTGAAGAGAGACAAAAAAGAACTGGCGCAGCTCGTCGAGTCCA
>Ga0315276_10000410_pt1 | contig 36573 bp, 32 predicted proteins | sample YL17G05_0_MG_FD_204542 | JGI IMG/M metagenome (GOLD analysis project Ga0315276, IMG submission 204542) | Sediment microbial communities from Yellowstone Lake, YNP, Wyoming, USA - YL17G05_0 | ecosystem: Environmental > Aquatic > Freshwater > Lake > Sediment | place: USA: Wyoming | collected...
AAGAGGAATGATTTTCATCTCCAGAAGAAACAGCTGTTATATTATAATAGCTAGCAACTCTTTCAGGAGTAAGGTTTAAGCTGTTATTAGAAGTTATATCTTCCCCATTAAAATAAATTGCAATATTTCCATACAAAGTTGTGGCAGTTATATTGTACTGCTGAGGATAATCTATCTCTATATCATTTTCCTGCCCATTTAAAAATAAGCTTATATTTCCCTCTGCTTTATTTATCACATAGATTTCTTCATCCGAACTTGAAGTGTAATTATCATTTCCCGCAAAAGTGCAGTTTAGAGTATAATTTCCTACTGCTCTTATAAGATTCTCTCCTTTCTCATTTGTTTTGTTAATTCCGTTGATATAAAGCAACGTTTCTAAGCTGGCAGAATTTGAGCAAGAAAAATTGCTTTCTGTTCCATAAATTAATGGGGGGCTTGGCGAAACTAAAACAGAAGTTGTTGTTGAAGATTTACTTACAGTTAAAATATCTGCAGTTGAATCTGGAGTGTAATTTTGATTTCCTAAGGTGCTATAGATATAAGCGTAGTTTCCAACACCAAGAATTTGAGTGTCCGGATTCGAAACTCCTGCACCATTCCTATAAAGAGTGCATGCCAATTGCGAAGGGCAGTTGCTTCCAGTGGCTGTTGTGGATATTCCATAAAAAACATTATTGGAGCTTAAAGTTAAGTTCAAGTTGGGGTCTGCTTTTTCTACATCCAAATTTCTTGTAACACTTCCTGCCGTATAATTCATGCAGCCAGAAGTTGAATAATTAAATGTCCATGTTCCTGCTCTATAAATTCCATTTGATTTATCTAAAGAATAAACACAATCATCATCTCCGCTATTTGTCTTAGTTCCATTAAAGTCAGAAACATTTCCATAAATAATTGGAGAAGTTCCAGTTATGTTCATATTTAAAGAAGGGTTCGCTTTATCTACAACAAAACTCTGATTATCATCATTATAAGAATAATTTTGGTTCTCTGGAAGTTGGCATGAATAATTATAGCTTCCTGCTCCAAGCAAAACAGACTGAGATTTTTCAGAATTTATTAAATTATTATCTCTATATAAGTTTCCATTACAAGTTACATTTATGTAAACTCCGTAGGTTATTGGTGAAGTTTCATTTATAGTTAATAATGCTGTTTGAGAAGCTTTATTTATAGTAACATTATAATAAGAATATCCAACATCTGTATAATTTTGGTTTCCAGTTATATTTGCTCTGAATATATAACTTCTCGCAGCCAAAGTTACATTTAAGCCATTATTGCTTAAATAATTAGCTCCATCTTTATCTAAACCAACTGTTCCATAATCAGCTCTCGCAGAGATATTAACCTGCTGTGAATAGGTTAGTGTTAAATTTTCTGTCACACCATTTGCTAAAAATGTTAAAACTGGAATTGCTTTATTTATAGTATAATATCTTATTTCACTTGTATTATAATTCCCAACACTATCATTTGCCCACCATCTATAATAATAAGTTCCTGCTGCCAAATCAGTTCTGTTGAATATATAAACATTTGATACATTTGTTATCCCATTTGTATAATTTGTTCCATTAAACTCTATTCCTACTATATTCATATTGTTTTCATTTATTGTAACATTAAATCTATAAATTTGTCCTTGAGCATAAGAAGAGCCATTTGCCGGATTTTCTGTATAGATTGAAAAACTGGGGGCAATCATATCAGATAAATGATAAGTTATATTCAAATAAGGCCACAAACTGCTGTTAGAATATTCTTTTGATCTAAATTTGTCTGCACTTCCAGAATCATTTGTGACTAAAACTAAAGCAACTGCTTCGCTTCCATTCAAATATGCCTTTGCTAAACTTTTTTTAATATCCCAACATTCCCAGGTATTATCTTGGTTGCCATCATTTGTAACATTAGACTCTGCTGTTAAATTACAATTTTCAGAATCATCAAAATTAGTTCCACAAGGCTGATTATTCCATGTTATCTCGCAAGCTGGATTTCCGTCAGTTCCACCATCTCCTTCACACCACGAAGTGTTATAAACATGATGTATATAAATTGTTTCTGCACCAGCAATAACATCCTCATAAATATACATACACAAACTCGCATTATCAATCACCTGGTTATCTGGAATAGAAGATATATTAAACATAACATAAGAGCTTCTAGTTGGACTTTGCTTTTTCACTTCCAATGATGTATCAGTCCCAAAATTTTGATTCGGATTACCAGAAGCTACATAAGCGTCTCCTCCGCCTTCACTTCCACCAATTCTAACACTTGGGTCAAGGTAAACTGGAAAGGTTGCATTATTTAGGAAAGATTTTAGTATTCTTATTTTAAGGAGTATAATGGGGTTAGATACTGATGGATTCAAATTTATAGAATAATATCCAAGAGAAGTGTTACCTATACTATCACTTACAATTGGAGTTGGAAGATAAAATATTGTTTTATTATCTGAGTCTCTAAACTCTATTTTTCCCCATGTGTCTATATTTTTTGCAGAGCCAGAAGAAGAACTATAACAAATTCCATCAGCACAAAGCATTAAGGAGCTATTAAACCAAAGATTAGTTCTATATTGAAAATAATCGGGAACAATAGAAGAAGAAGGATTTGGAACACTTCTAATAATCAAAGTTTCTTTCATAGTATCTGGATTTAATTTGTATTCCAAGTCTGTATTAAGCCAGGCATTAGAATAATAAGCAGAATTTCCAGAGACATTTATCTGTGTATTTTGCGGATTCATATTCTGCACCATCCCAATTTCAACCCCTCCTGCAACATAAGTTGAATTATACCATTTCATCTGAGAGGTTGAGATATCAAATGTAAAGAAGTATCCCCTATTCTCAAATCGCACAGAGGCATTTTGCCCTCCAACGCCTGCTGGAATATTCGTGTTATTCTTAAAATATGCTTTATATGATGCGTTAGCCACTTCATATGTAAAACTGGAATGATTTGAGGGGATTATTTTTATATCAGCAGGAAGATATGCAGAGCCGTTATCAAAATTTATTATATTATTGTATATCTCTAAACTATAACTCCCATCAGGATTGCTAATTTTATTCCAATTAGAGCCTCTTTCAACAATTTCAGCTGAAACAAAGCTTATTAAAAACAAGCTTAAAAAGAGCATAAAAAAAGCTGAAAGAATTTTCTTGTTTTTTAAAAATTCTTTAATAAATATCTCTACCTTCTTAGAAAGCATGATTGCGTTTTCTTCGCAATAATTCTGAAAATCAGAATATACTTTATCATCTAAGCTAAGAGTCACCTTTCTTTTTTTCATAAAAGAAAGAATAAACAAAGCTTTATAAACTTTTCCATACATTGAAGTATATATATTTATCAAGATGTATAAAGAATACTTGTAAATACAAAGAATTACAAAGAAGTATAAGTTAAAACCAAAAACCTAAAACCGATATTTTTAAATATCCCCCTTAACTATGATAAATATGAAAAAAAAGAGCTTGATAGTTATATGCATATCTTTTATGCTTTTTATAGCTTTATCTTCGTTAGCTTTGGCTCAAAACAAAATAGGGATTACAATGTCTAAAGAAAGTTTTTCAGCAGGAGAAAATGTAGCTTTTACTGTTTCTCTTTATGATGCTCAAAACAACTTGATTGATGACATTATAAGCATAATTATAGAAGATGCAGAAAAAACAAGTAAAATAGAAAATGTAGTTTCTTCTAACAAATTAGTTGAGGTAAATTTAGGAGAAAATGCAAAAGCAGAACCCTGGAAAATTACTGCAAAACATCAAGATTCAAAAACAAATGAGGCAACAGAAACAACAACTTTATTCACAATAGAGCCTAGTGGAAATGTTAAATTTGAGATACAAGGAGACAAATTAATTATAACAAACACAGGAAATTCAAGATATGCAAAAACATTATACATTGCAATAGGAGATAGCATAAAACCCCAAAATGTGGATTTAGATGTTGGAGAAAAAGCAAGTTTTATATTAATCGCCCCTGAAGGAATTTATAATATAAGAGTAATAGCAGATGGAAAAACACAAGTAGAAAAAGGGGAGGTTACTCTAGTAGGAACAGGAAATGTTATTGGCGTTTTAGATGAAAGCCTAACAAGCGGGGGAAGCCCGGTTACAGGCGGAGTAAAGCCAGAACAAAATTCAGAGGACTACCGCCCAATGAGAAATAAAAACTTTGTTTATGTTTTCTTGCTTGTTATTATAGGCTCTGCGGTTCTTCTTGCAATAGAAAGAAGATACAGAAAAAAAGTGTGAAGATACCAAAAAATTAAGCTTATTCTATTAATAATAATGGCTCTTCGCCATATTTTGAACTAAAAAAGGCACTTTATCAACGGTAAAATGATAATTTATAATTTTCTTTTTAACTGGTAATTGATAACTTAATTTATCGCGGAGAATTAAGCAGAATTATTAATAAAAAGTTTCAAAAGATAAGCAAATGTCTATTCAAAATTGGGAGAAGAAGCATAATTAGTCTCGGCAAGTAAATCCAAGAAAATCTTTAAATGAAAATTTTTCACTTCCTCTTTTTATACTATCAAGTAAAGCCTGAACTGGATTTGCTCTTTTTTGTTCTGATAGAATGCCGCCTGCTTTTTTTAGTTTATTGTCTATTTCGTCCAGAAAATCTTGCATACACTTCAAACTAGCTTGATAAAATAAAGCTGTTGGGCTTGGTATTTTTGAGGGATTTGTAACAAAATAAGCATTAGCTTTAATTTCTTTTGATTTTTCTTTAAATTCATTCAAAAAAGCAGGGTCTGAAAAATTAGCTTCTGTTAAATACTTATTTCTAAATGGCTCATCATATGACACACTTGGTTGTTTGTCTGAGCCAAAAGGCTCTCTTCTTACATGGGTTTCATAAACTCCATCTTTGCGGACAATATAATAGTGTAATGTAAAATTAAATATGTCTGGTTTAGTTAGAGGCACAATGTTTGTTAGATCATAAATTGCTTCTCCAAAATCTTGTTGAGCTCTCTCAATTTCTATAAGTCCAGCTTCTAAATCTCTTTGTTTGCTGTCATAGGCATCTCTATACTTTCTGATAGCATCTTCTATTTTTCTTTGAACAGCTACCCTCCCCTTTCTGTCTTTTGCTTTACCTCTTAAAATAACTGCTTCAGCATACTTTTCAGCAACAACTTCGCCTCTTTCTTTTATGGTTTCATCTTCTAACGGGATTGTGCTTTCAACAACTACTCCCTCAATTCCTTTTAAAGAAGATTTTAAATCATCTGTTCCGCTATCAAAAAGAGCTTTTATCTTCTCTCTTTGTTGCCTGTATAAACCTGATAAATTTTCCCAACTATCATCTAATTTCTGAACATAATCTGGGCTTTTTGAACTAAGTCCTTCTAAAGTTGGTATTTTTATGCCTGTTTTTGCCATTTTAATAAAGAGAGCGGGCTGTTTATAAATTTATCGTTAGAATTTTGTATAAAGTTAGTAGTAAAAATTTAATTTTTTGCTTCTGAGTTAATTTATTTTCTTGAAAGAAATGTTTACAGAATCACACAATCCTAACTTCTCTAAATCCAAAATATTGCTTCAGGATTTCCTGCATTTCAAAAAGGCGGGTTTTGTTTCTGCCGATTAAACCAGCTTTATTTTGCATTCCACCAGCGCTTATTATAAGGCAATTTTCTTTAATTTCTAAATTCCTGAATTTTATAGGATAAACTATAGCTAAAATAAATTTTCTTATGTCTTCTTTTCCATTAGGGATAGTGATAACTTTAACTTTTTTTTCAAGTATTTCAGACAATCTTTTAACATTTTTTCCTTCTTCGCCCAGGGCTTTTGCCATTAGCTGCTCTGGGACAAGAAAAATTATTCCTAAATTGTATAAAAAACAATGCTGAGTTCTAACATTTGTTATTCTCTCAAATAGATTCAAATAGTGAATAAATTTCATATCTAAAATTCTTTCCATTTTGGTATCTTATTTTTCTTCTTTAGTTCCTCTTGCCTTCTTTTTTTCTTTTCCAGCCAAAGAGCCAGTAATCTTTACAAGCAAGCCGGGCAAGCCCGTGCCAACAGGAACCGGCTGGTTTAGAATTATATTTTCTATTACAGAAGCTAATTTATCTTTTGATGCCTTTACAGTAGCATTCACAAATTGCTTTATCGGAGTTTCAAAAGAAGCTCTTGCCAGTATAGAGCTTTTTTCAGATATTATCCCCATTCTCGTAACTCCTTTAATTTCTCCGCTTGAAGTCATTGCATCTGCTACTAGCTTTAAATGCCTTTCATTTATATCTAAACCTTGCGATTCTATAACTTTGCTTATTTCTCTTATCAATGTTTCTCTTGCTGCCTCTATTCCTAAAATCTCCGCTACCTCGTGGATATTATTGCTTATTGTTTTTTCTTTGTTTATCTCTTTTAATTGCATAAGCTCCTTAAGATTAGACCCTGCTGTGAGTACCACATAATTTTTGTCCCTCTTTACTATCAAAACCTGCCTTATTCCTTTAACTCCGGAAATAACCATCTCTTTCAATTTTTCTTTTATTCTGTAAATACTCTTAAAATCTTCTTTTTGCATGTTTAAGGCTAAAGAGTTTCCTTTTATCTTGTTTTTAAAGCCTTTTTCATCTAATTTTTGTGATATTGTAGATAAAGTAGTGTGGGTTCTTTTAACTGCATTGTTATCGAAGAAAATTTCTATTTTTTTATCAGAAAAACTAATCTTAATCTCAGAGGCAATATCTTTTATTTTAACTTCTTGTATTTTTTCCGCGACAATTTTTGCGTCTTTGTCGTTGTTGTACTCTTCAGACAAGTAAACCTCCATTGAAGGAGTAGAAGGAGTTTTTCTTGCATCAAAAATTTCAATTAATCTCGGCAAGCCTAAAGTGACCTGCATTTCTTGAACTCCTGCAAAATGGAAAACATTCAATACCATCTGTGTTGATGGCTCGCCAAAAGATTGCGCTGTTATTATTCCTATAGCTTCTCCCGGCTCTACTTTCTTTTCTTTATGCAAGCCAGAAACATCATAACCATCATCCCCATAGACAAATTGGATAATATTCCCGGATGCGTCTCTTACTGTCAGGTCATATTCTACTTTTAAATCTTGCAAAGCATTAGCTAATCTTCTGTACAAGTAGCCTGATTTAGGAGTTCTAAGTGCTAGGTCCATTAAAGCATCTCTTCCGGTTATTGCCCCGAAAAAAAATTCGTGGGGCTTCAAGCCTTGCATAAAAGAAGAATAAATAAAACCATGAGCCAATGGCGAGAGGTCGTGTTCTCTGAAAAAAGATAAAGTTCTATTTGTATAGCCAATACCGATTCTTTTTGCCCATAAAACCTGCTGGCCAACAGAGCAAGCTATCTGTATAATATTCAATATATTTCCGCCGGCTCCGGAAATAATCATTGAGTTAACAGGATTTTCTTTTGGAAATTCTTTCTTTACAATCTTGCCTATCTTTGTTCTTACCTCATTTAAATTTTGCAAAATTTTTATTTCTCTTGAATCTTCTTTGCTTTTTCCCGGGATAAGCTCTAAAGTTCCTTCGTAGTAAGAATCAATAATTTTGTTTGTTTTTTCTTCTGCCTCTTTTATAATTTTCTCTGTTTCACCCTTTGTTTTTTCATTTACATTTAAGTCTCTTAAAGAAATTGTAAATCCGTTTCTTGATAAAAAAATGGTTCCTAAAGCAAACACATTCCTTATTGTTTCAATTGTTTTTTCTCTTCCGACAATTTTGTCTAATTGGCTGACCAAGAATCCATCTTCTACTCCAAAAGTTGTTTTATCAATTACTCCGGATAAAAATTTACCATCTTTGATGCTCAAGTAGGAGTTATGAGGGCACTTCTCTTCTTTACAATTTTTATAATGCTCACAATCTTCTCCTAAACATGCTTTAGTTTTTGTAGCAAAGGTTATTTTTGGCAGGGCTTCTGAAAAAATTTCCTCTCCTTCAATAAACTTTTTTGAAAATTCTGTTTCTATCCCGGCCCCATACAAAGTTTGTAAAGCCTCACTTTTGCTTAATTTCGCATTGCTTAACAAATAATTTCCTGTTATTGCATCTGCTATGCATCCAATAAGATTTGTATTGTTCTTTGGAGAAATTAGATTTTGTTTAACATCTAATAAAATTTTAGCTTCGCTTCTTGCTTCTTCTGTCTGCGGCGAATGAATATTCATTTCGTCGCCATCAAAATCAGCATTGTACGGGAAAGTAACTGCGGGATGCAAACGGAAAGTTTTGTATGGCAAAACTTTAACAAAATGCGCCATTAAACTTGCCCTGTGCAGAGAGGGATGCCTATTAAACAAAACAATATCCCCATCTTGCAAATGTCTTTCTACAAAATAACCTGGCTGCAATTCTTCAACAATTTCTTCCCTTAAATCTTCTGTTATTCTTTTTCTTTTTCCATCTGGGCGTATTACATAATTTGCTCCAGGGTATTCCTTACTAAGCACTAATTTTTTCATTTTTTCTATATTCATGCTATTAACTCTTTCGTTTACTGTGATTACTCTTGCTATTTCAAAAGGGATACCAACCTCATTTATGTTTATAAATGGGTCTGGAGAAATTACACTCCTGCTGCTGAAATTTACTCTTTTTCCAGCTAAATTATGCCTTATTCTTCCTTCTTTTCCTTTAATTCTTTCTGTTATTGTTTTTAGAGGCTGCCCGCTTCTATGCCTTGCTGGCGGGATTCTTGTTATTGTGTTATCAAAAAAAGTCGTTACATGATACTGCAATAAATCCCACAAATCTTCTACAATAACTTCTGGTGCGCCGGCGTTTAAGTTTTCCCATAATCTTTGGTTTGCCCTAATGATATCAGATAGCTTGTGAGTTAAGTCATCTTCACTTCTCTCTCCGCTTTCAAGAGTTATGCTCGGGCGGACAGTAACTGGCGGCACAAGCAACAAATTCAAGACACCCCATTCCGGCCTAAAAGTTTTTGGATTTGCCCCCACGAGCCTAACATTCTCATCCAGAATCTTTACTAAAAGTTCGCGAATTTCAACAGGAAAAATTCTTTTTTTTCCAGCATGGAAAGTTGTTGGCTTATCAAGCTTAATTTTCTCTTGTGCTGCTTGGCAATAAGGGCATTTTTTCACATCTTTGCTTTTTTTAATTCTTTGCGCAATATTATATTTTTCTATTTCTTTTTCACCTAATAAAATTTTACCGCAATTTTTGCAGAAACATCTTAAAAACATTTCGACAAGAGGAATGTATTTGACGTGCATGACTGAACGAGCTAGCTCTATGCTTCCCGGATGCCCTAAACACTCCTTAAGCCTGCCGCCACAAGTTCTGCATCTTACTCCGGGGTCAATTGCTCCCAGGCGCAGGTCCATTAAGCCGCCATCTACAGGATATCCATCAACATCGTAGAGCTCTGGAGTAACAATTTTAGCAACAGAAATTTTTTTAATCTGCTCAGGACTAAGCAAACTGAAGCTTAAACTTTTAACTTGTTTTCTTATTACTTCTTGCATTTTAATTTATTCCTTTAAACTTATTCTCTCTCTTTCGCGCATATTCCAAGAGAGCAGTAATCTCTATAATCTTCTGGATGATTTCTCTTAACATAACATCCTTTGCACTCTTCTTCTACTCTTGCATCTTCAATTTCTGCACTTCCCATTTCCTGTGGAGTTATTGGATAAATCATTCGTTTCATTTTCTTTGTGTTTTTTTCTATTTTATTTTCTTTCTAAGGTCTCTCTTTCTTAGTTTCTTTCTTCCGAAGTTCTTTCTTTTCTAAAGAAAGAAGCTCACTCATATTTATTTTTTAATTCAAAATGTGTTGCTATGTGCAATCCTTGCAGCTCTTCTATTAATAATTTAAATGCGTAAGATATTTCAATTGGCTCTATCTCTTGGCTATTACAAACAGGGCAAACTATTTTGCTGTGAAGAGTGTCTTTAATTGCCATTGCACCACACTTCGTGCATATATGAACAATAACTTTGTCAGAGTCGTATCTTTCTTTTAATAATAAAGAAGCGCCGTGAGCAACTAAAGCTTGCTGCTCCATTTCTCCTAATCTTAATGCTCCGCCAGCAGATCTTCCTTCTATTGGCTGTCGGGTAAGCAAAGTTACTTTACCAGATGCTCTTGCGTGCATCTTATTAGCAACCATATATCTTAATTTGAGATAATACATATTCCCCATAAAAATTTTTACTTGCATGAGCTTTCCAGTTATTCCATCGTATAGCGTTTCTTTTCCATCGTATCTAAATCCAAGGCTTTCCAGTTCTTTTTCTAATTTTTCCATACTCTCGCCTGAAAAAGCTGTTCCATCTACTATTCTTCCACTAAGGCAGCCTACTTTCCCAGCTAACAGTTCAAGTAAATATCCTATAGTCATTCTGCCTGGAATTCCGTGAGGATTGATTATTAAATCCGGCCTCATGCCGTGAGCTGTAAAAGGTATATCATTTTCAGGAACAATCAAGCCAATAACACCTTTTTGTCCGTGAGGAGTTGAAAATTTATCTCCTAACTCAGGGATTCTTGCATCTCTTGTTCTAACTTGCACTATTTTATCACCTTCTGCATCAACGCTAATAAAAACAGTGTCTGTGGTCGCTTTTTCTTCCTGTCTCACAACAGAACTTGATTCTTTTTTTGTTTTTATTGTTATTTCTCTTGCTTCTGACAAAAATTTTGGAGGAGAAACTTTTCCTGTTACAACCTCTCCTTCATTTAATCTTGCTTCAGGGTAAACTATTCCATCATCTTCAAGAAATCTGTAAGACTCTTCTGTTCTATACCCTACAGTATCTTTTTCCGGGACGCAAATTTCATCTGCTAACCCCCCAGCATAATGCAATTTTGTTGTTGTATACGGGCGGAAATACGTACTTCGAGCAAGCCCTCTTTCGACACTTGCTTTGTTTAAAATAAGAGCATCTTCTGTATTGTAGCCTTCGTAAGTCATGACAGCCACAGTTAAATTCTGCCCTGCAGGATAAATATTCAAAGTGTCATAGATAAAACTTCTAACTATTGGCTTTTGAGGGTAGTGAAGGATAGAGACATCTGTGTTCATTCTGCACAAGAAATTGGCAGAATAAAGCCCAAGGGCTTGTTTTTGTGTTTTGCTTCCTCTGTTCAATCTTGAACTCTGGTCGTGATTTGCATAAGGCACCAAACTTGTTACAATTCCCAATAAATCTATCGTGTCTATCTCTAAATGTGTATGTTCTGGAGTTAAGTCCTCAATATTTAAAGCGACTAATGCATTTTCCTCTTCTGCTGCATCTAAATATTCGATAATCCCTTGCTCAAGCAGATTATTCCATTTCATTTTACTGTCTTCTATTAATTCTAAATGCTCATCTTTTAATCTTGGCATGCCATTATCAACGATTATTACAGGCCTTAGAACCCTGCCGATTTCTGTAGAGATTAACACTACATCTAAATGTTTGTCATATCTTATACTCATTTCTATTGGCAATTCTGAACGCCTTCTTTTTTCTCTTAATTGCTTTATAAAATTTTCATATTCATTTGTGTGCCCTATAAATCTCCCGTTATAAAATATGTCTGTTTTGCCTTTTTCTTTGTCCATACTCAACTCCAAGAGAATAGATAAAAATTTTTCTTCATCTAATGAAACTGCTGTGGATATTCTTGCTAAGATAGCTAAATTTTTTCTTAAGCCTATCTCTGTTCCTTCTGGCGTTTCTACAGGACAAAACCTTCCGTAGTGAGTAGGATGTAAAGTTCTTGCCAAAAAGTTTTCTTGTTCTCCAGGCAGCATACTTGAAACACGCAATAATTGTGAAAGAATAGCAAGATAGTTAGTTTTGTCCATGTTCTGCGTAACTCCTGTCCTTTCCCCAATCCAATTTCCAGTGGCTATGGCAGACTCTACTCTGTGTGAAAATAAAGTAGACTTGGCTATTGTTTTAATAGAATAAAATTTTCTCCTTTTTGTTATTTTTTGCAGGCTGTGCTGTATGTCTCTCAGCAAAATATTCAAATTAACACGAAACAAGTCTGCAAGCAAGTCTCCTGATAATCTGACTCTTTTATTTGCGTAATGGTCTTTGTCTGTTAAAAGAGCAGGATTTTCTTTTGCTATTAAGAATTGCTTAATAAACTTGCATAAAGAGACTGCTTTTTCTTTTCTATCTTCTTTTGTCAAGCCGATATGCGGCAGGAAATAAGAGTCTATCCTCTGTTTAATTCTGTCCATCATTTCTTTTTTTGTTCCTTGTAAAGCTGTAATTTCAGCTATTTTCATCATTGCTTCTTCGTTATTCTGAATAGAGGCAAATTCATACAAGTTGACAATCAAACTATCTGTTTCTTTTCCTATAAACTGAGAAATTTCAGATTCTTTTGTCAAACCAAGAGCTTTTAACATAACAACCGCCGGAATGTTCTTAAAACGAGAAAAAGAAATTTCGAGAATGCCATCGTTTGTTTCAGAAATAGAGATAGGTATGCGATAAGAGCCTCTTTGAGAGAATAATCTTAGCATCAGCTTGCCTCTTGATCTTTCTATAAACGGCTGATTTGCAGCTAAATCTTCAGTCATGACCATTATTCTCTCGTTTCCGTTAATTATAAAATATCCGCCAGGGTCAAGAGGATCGTCATAATTTTTTTCTAATTCTTCTTTTGACATCCCGTAGATGTTGCAAAATTTACTTTTAACAATTATCGGAATTCTTCCGATTTCAACATCATGGCTTTCTATCTGCCCTCCCTGCTTGATTGTTATTTCAAGAAATACAGGAGAGGAATAAGTCAAATTCCTTAATCTCGCTTCTGTTGGCGTAACATTTTTCTGGCTTCCGTCTGCTTCAATTATATTTGGTTTTTCTATTCTTATCTTTCCCAGCTTAATCTCTATTTCTTCCTTGCTTAGTGTTTCGTTTAGCTCGCTTACAATTTGCTGCATTCTTTCTTCAATGAAGTTATTAAAAGAAGTGATGTTGCTCTCTACCAAGCTATGCTCCTGTAAATATTTTTTAACAAGCAAGTGCCTTTTTTGTTCTTTAGTTTCCATTTTTCTTTATTCTATTTTTATTTTCTCTCCGAAGTGTCAGAAATTCTCTTTGTTTTTTTTGAATTTCTGAGCACTCTCAAAATCTTTCGATTTTGAAGTCTCTTTTGTCTTTCTTTCCTAGGTTTCTTCCTAAGAAAGCTTAAAGAGAGCTCTTTTGCCTATACAACAACAACTCTAAAAAATTCAGCTGTTTTGCCTTTTCCTTTTCTTTCTATTTCGATAACATCTCCAACTTCACAATTTTCAGGCAGAGCTGCGTCTTTTAATTTTATTTTTGGAAGTTGTGATATAGAAATATTATACTTTTCAAGTAGCTTATTTATCTCTTCTGGCTTAAGTTTAGAATGTTTTGGCTGTAGGACATGCATTTTAAAAACAAATAGGGATTTTTGGGTTAGGGCATTTTGCAGATTATAACATCATTTTTATAAATTTGACATTAACAACTCTGCAATACTAAAATGAACCAAAATTGGCTTTATAAAGCTATCGGTTTTTTTGCGGGAATTTCTGGGATTTCTGTAGTGTTTAAAGCTGCAGCAACTCTTTTTAGAAATTCTTCTTTGTAATTTTCTGTGCAAACATCTTCAGAACATTTTGTTGTAGCAAGAGGCATCCCTCCAACTTTGCCATACTCTTCTTTACACTCTCTAGGAAAAATATCTTCACTGCAATTAACAAATACATTCAAATATAATTTTCTTTCAATAGATATAAATGGATTTTGTTCATTTTCATTGTCTTTCAGCATTTTAATTGCGTTTTCTTTTTCTATCTTTTCTAAATTTTCACATATTTTTTTGATATTATAATTGATAAATAAAATTTTTCCTAAAAATGAAGTTTTAAACGCTTCAAAATAAACACTCGTACTTCTTTCTTCTTTCATAGCTTCTTTAAATGATACAATACATTTTTCTTTTAGATTTATGCTGTTAATCTCTTGTTCTGTTGGTGTTTCATAACTTTTATCAAAATTTTCAATAGCAATTATTGCCTCTTTTACATCTGTATCAATAAGATTTGTTTTGTTGCCTGTTGTAATAAACGCTTCTCTCGCAACTTGCCAAAAAACAATTTTTTTAGTCATGTAAATCATATAATCTAAATCTACAGAAACAGTATTAGTTATTGTTTTTTTAGAGCTTTCTAAATTTTCTAGCCCATACAAACCATAATCTCCAAGTGTTGGAAAAATAGAACTTATAAGTATTTCCATTATAGCTTGCGAACCATTATATGTAAAATTTTTAAATTCTCCAGCTTCTGTTTTAGTTATATTTTCAGAACCTCCACAATAACTGCTATGCTCTTTTTTGTAATCATAATACTCAACAACGCCATCTTTGCAGTAAATTATTATCTCTTGTTTCATAATCTCAGTTTCGCCTTTTGTTTTCAGCTCATTAATCTGGTTTTGAACATAATTTTTATGCTCTTGAACTCCTTTCTTTAGCTCAGAAATATCTTCTGTGTCCACATAGGCACTATTATTCTCGCTAAAACGATATTCTAAAGTTGCTTTATTAGCAATATCAACTAAAGCTTTCTTTGTCGATTCATACATCTTAGCTTCGATATAAAAAACCATTATTGTTCTTATAATAAGGTGAATTAGAATTAAACAAGCTATTATTATTGCTAAAATTATCCAAATTTTTTTACTCACTTTTTCTCACCCGCCCATTATCCCTCTGGTAAATCCAGATAACACAATCCTGATTATGAAAAATATTGAGAGGCTTATAACCAACATCGGTATAATATACTTAAAACCTTCTCTTTCTTCGCCTTTGCTTACCAAACCTAAGACTAAAGCTGCGAGCACATCAGTCACTACTATAAAAAATAAAGAAAAATATTTTATAAAATTGACAGACACATTAATGCTTGAAAGAGCAATAGGAAGATTTGTGTATGTTGCATCTACAGAAGGCATGTTTGTTAGGGTGTTTGACAAGGTTTCAACTAAAAGAGTTGATAAAGAGAATAAAACCGGAGCACCGAAAGAAGCTGCTATAAACACGAAAATATTGTACATTAAAATATTCGAAGCAGCTTTTTTTTCAATGAATTCTTTTTCTCTCATGCTTGTTGCTGTCTGTTCTAACAGAATTGCAAGATCTCCCCCGCTTCTAATCCCCGAGATTATCAACAAAATTGTTTTTTCAACTTTTTCACTTTTTATTCTTTTTGACATATCCAGTAAAGCAGTCTCTATGCTTCTGCCAGTTGCTATGTCTTTGCCGACATTTAAAATTTCTTTGTCCAGAGGAGCGAACTCCGGCCTGGAGCTGAGCAACATAGCTCGGTCTACAGTCATTCCCGCCCTCAAGTTGCTTGCCATAAGCTGCAGGAAATCCGGGAAAGAAGATTCTATTTTCCTAATTTTTTCATTTTTTCTTGATCTGCTTTTCAAATAAATGTAAACAAAAAATAAACCAGCAACAACTGCAAAACCAACAAACGCGGTTATTAACTTTTTATAAACAAGAAGCAATAAAGTGAATGCAATTAAGCCTAAAAAAACTCCGATAAAAATAATTTTCTTTCTGATTTCTATTTTTCTGCCTTCATGGATTTTAGTTTTAACTATCTCTTTTTCTGCTTCTTTTCTGATTTTTTCAATCTTTTCTTCTTTGCCCTTTTCTCCTTTTATTGCTGTTTCTTTATTTATTTCTGGTTCTTCTTTTTTCTCTGTATTTGGCTCCCTTAACCCTAACATGGCCAATGCTTTATTGACATCTTCTTGTGAATAACCAGAAGAAATAATTTTTTTAATTAAATCTTCAAGCTTGTTGGTTTTGCGGTACTTTTCAAAATAGTCCACGAGAGTTTTTATTCTGTCTTCAGTTACTTTTTTATCTTCTTTTTTCTCCACCATTTTACATCAAGCTAGGCCTCCTTGATTTTATTAACCCGAGGAACATTATCTGCATTAAAAGAACGAAGATAAATAATCCGAAAAATAAAAGCATGGTCATAGTTTTTGGGAGGTTTATCATCGAAGAAATAATAGTTAAAAAGGTTATTGAAAGAGCAGGGATTATGACTGCCATCAACATATAAAATACAATTAAGGGATTCATTTTGTTGCCATAATTTTGTATTTGAATTAGCTGTTCTTCGCTTAAAGCTTTAATGCTATTCTCGATTACAATCGCCATGTCGCTTCCTGACCTCATGCCTGAGCTAACCTGCCAGAGAGTTCGCCTAAAAAAAACAGACGGATTTTTCTTGCCCAAATCGTCTAGAACTTCTGCCTCTTGCTCCCCTGAATTAATCCTTCTTACAGCTTTTTTAAATTCAAGGCTTAATTCACCATAGTCTGCAGAAGATACATTTACTAAAATGCTAAATAATGGAATGCCAGAATTTAGCTGCACGAGGATATCTTGCAATGCAGATATGAGGTTTTTTTCTATATTTTTTTGTTTTCTTGAAACAAAGATTTGCGGATAAACAGCCTGGATGAAAAAAATAAAACAAGAAAAAAGGAAAGCAATTAAGAAACCAAATACAAAAAATAATTTTAAGCCGATTATAGCAAGAATTGTCGTTGAAGCTATGAACAAGACTACAAAAGCAATCAAAAAACTTTTTAGGCATATGGCAAGATATTCCTCTCTTGATATAGCAATCGAAGAATTTATTAAATTTTCTTCTAGCTTCGTGTTTTTTTTGTGTTTTATTCTTGGCAGAAAAAATTTTGACCTGGCTTTTAGTATTTCTATGCCAGAAAATGTAAGGGGAATTCTGAACTTCATGTTCGATTCACCTCCCAATAATCTGTTTTATATTGTTTTTTCTAATTGATTCTATTAAAATTTCTTTATTTGTATAATAAATGTCCATCACTCTTCCAAAATCATTTAAATCACGAATGTTATTTTGTGCAAGCCATAAAAGAATTTTTTCCTTTTCTTCTAAATCTTCTTCTACTCCTTTTTGGCCCATGCCTGTATGCCTGCTTATATCCTCAAAAAATCTTGAACTCTCGCTATGCTTTATAAATTTGTCTTCTTCTGGAATCCATCTGTATAAGATATTAGCTTCTGCTCTGTCTTGGCTTGTTTCAAATTCTGCTATCTGTAAAACTCTCCTTATGCCTTTTTTTCTGTCTCTGAACATTACAACATTCAAATTTACTGCTTTCAATAAATTCGGCGGAACACTTAACGGCGGATTTGTTAAACGAGAAATAGTCTCGGCTGCAGAATCTGCGTGAACTGTTGCATAAACACTATGCCCCGTATGCATTGCTTCAAATAAAACCATCGCTTCTTCTTTTCTTCTCATTTCTCCTAAAATTATTCTATCAGGCCTCATTCTCAAACAATTAATTAATAATTGCAGCATTGAAACTTCCCCTCTTCCTTCTGGATTGGGCATTCTTGTTACTAAAGGTGTCCAGTATAGAAAATCTGGCAGCATTAATTCACGGGTGTCTTCTACACTTACTATTCTATGATTAGGTGGGATAAATGGCATGCAAGCATTTAATAAAACTGTTTTCCCAGAAGCTGTTCCTCCAGAAATTAAAACATTCATTTCGTACTCTATAGCAAGCCATAAAAGAGCGGCTGCTTCAATACTGCAGGTTTTATTATTTATTAAATCGATAATTGTGTAGGGGTCACGAGCAAATTTTCTTATTGTTATTGTATTCCCTTTTGTGCATATCGGAAAAAGAATAGCATTAACCCTATCTCCTGTGACAAGATGCGCGTCTAGTAAAGGCATAAGGACAGTAATTTGCCTTCCTATTCTTCTTGCAACAATATTAGAATAATTTAATATCTCCTCTTCTTTTGCTATTTTTAAATTTGTTGAAAGCCACCCATATTTTTTATGGTACACTCTTATAGGCTCTTTTGAAGAAGGGATTACAATTTCTTCTAAATTAACATCGTTGACTAAAAATTCAATTTCTCCTAATCCCAACATATCCTGCATTAATTTTCCTATTAAAAATTCTTCTATTTCGGGCTTGATTGTAGGAATTTTTGTTTTTAGCAGAGGAATTGCTTCTTGCATAAACCTTTTTTTAATGCTGTTTATAGCAGCGGGGTCCATAATCTCTTTCATGCTCACTGTAGTAATAGAAACAAGCTCGTTTCTAATCTCATCTAAAAGAGAAGCTGTTGCTATCCCTATTTCAGGGACATGAAGAATATATCTTACCCCCATCTCGTCTTTTATGATTTTTACCGAAACCTTGGCTTTATCCACTTCAATACTATAACTCTCTAAAACACCCTCTTTAATCTCTTTTCTAAATTCTTGTTTTTCTCTGCCTACAAATTCTTCTTTAATTTCTTTTTTGGATTCTTGTTTTTCTCTATTAACTAATCCTGCTTTAATTTCTTTTTTTGCAATTTCAGGTTTTTTTACAGCTTCGTGTTCTTCTCTTTTCTTAAAAAGCTTTCTTTTTTTCATTTTACTTTTTCCCCCCTTTAAACTTTTATGCATCGATTATCTTAATTACAGGCTCTCCAGATGAGTAATCCAAAACTGCTAAGTTCCCTGATTCAAGTATTTTGCACCACTCTAGTGCCGTCTCTTCGCCAATCTTAAAAAGTTTTGCTATTGAGGATGCCTTTAATTGTTTTTTATTTTTTAATATGTTGTATAGCGTATCTAAATCTGTTTTGCTATTTTCCGACATTTTTTTAATGTCTAAGTTTTGAAGTTCGTCTTTTTTATTTTTTATTTTTTTATCCCTCATAAAAGAAAATACTAAGATTAAAATTAAAACAATCCATTGCGCTAATAAAAGGAGTTTTGAAAATGGCGAAATTTCTTGGTATGTTTTAGAAACATTCTCTGTTATCGATAAGCCAGTTAGCCCGCTACTCCCGATTTTATAAAAAAGCACCCCTATGTTAACTATCAAGATAACAAACACTGCTAAAAGAATTTCTAAAAATAATGGTTTTTTTTCTTTCGTCACTTCTGCTTCAAATACTCTCATTTCTGACATTAAATTTTTTTCTTCTCTTGGCTCTTCTGCGCCTAAGACACCTTCGGTTTCTTCTGCTCTTTCTTCGGGCTTTTTTAATCCTAACTCTGCTAAAGCTTCTTCAACTATCTCTTCGCTATAACCAGAAGAAATAATTTTTCTCTTTAAATCTTCAATTCCGTAGGTCTTATTATACTTCTTGAGATACTCTAGAACAATAGGATTTACCATCTCAATTTCTCCTCTTTTTTATTTTCATAAGTTATTTAAATGCGCTTTTTTATATATTTATATAACAAAGTTATTTTATAAACTTTGCTAAAAGCTCTCTTTAGGAAAGAGACCTTGGAGAGAAAGAAAAAAAGCTCTCTTTGAGCTTTCTTTAACCCAAGAAAATCAAAGATTTTCTGGGCCCCAAAAAGCAAAGCTTTTTGCGGAAAAGAAACCTCGGAAAGAAAGAAACAAAGAAAGAGACCTTGGAGAGAAAGAAAAAAAGCTCTCTTTGAGCTTTCTTAGAGCTTTCTTAAAAAGAAACCTCGGAAAGAAGGAAAACAGGAAAAGAAGCTTCGGGAAGAAAACGAAGAGGCCTTGGAGAGAAAGAAAGAAAAAGAAAAAAAGAGGCAAAATGAAAGAACAATATAAAAAAGCACAGGTTGGCATGGAGTATCTTCTGATTGTAGGTTTTGTGACGTTTTCTATAATTCTTATTTTAGGAATAGCGCTTTTTTACAGCAGCACTTCAAGAGAGGGTGTAAGAGCCGCGCAAATAGGCAATTTTGCAAATAAAATTATAGAAACAGCAGAATCTGTTTATTATTCTGGGAAGCCTTCAAAAGCTACAGTGTCTGTTTATCTTCCTGTAGGAGTTGATAGCATTGAAATTAGTGGAAATGATTTATTTATAACTTTCCAGACTTCTTCTGGCATAAACAAAAGAGGTTTTTCAAGCAATGTTCCCCTTAGTGGAGCTTTAAATAGCAATAGCGGGTTAAAAAGAATTGAAATTATAGCTCAAGACAATTTTGTTTTTATACAACAAGCTTAAAATTTATCTAAAATGTCGCAAAAGAACGCACAATCTGCAATAGAATTTGTTGTACTAGTCGGATTTGTTTTATTTTTCTTTTTTATTACTTATTCGATTGTACAAGAGAACACAGCTGATAAACAGAAAGAAAGGCAAAGTTTAATTGTTAAAGACGCGGCTTTGGCTGTCCAAGACGAGATTAATTTAGCCCTTCAGTCAAGTGAGGGCTATTATCGCAGCTTCAAGATTCCTGAAAACGTTGGAAATCAGGAATATAACATAACAATAGTGGAGGAAATGGTTTATATAAGGACCCAAGACGGAAAAAATGCAATGGCTTTTCCTGTCCAAAATGTTACAGGGCAGCTTGTTAAGGGAGATAACACTATTAAAAAAGAAAACGGGAAAATTAAGCTGAATAGTTAAAATGACAATGAGAAAAATTAAGCTAAATGATTAAAATGAAAATTGGAAAAATGGGAAATAGAGGACAAGCATGGGGGATTGACCTAATGGCTGCTTTTATGATTTTTATGTTTGGTATTTTAATTTTTTATTTTTATACCTTAAATGAGCCAGGTGAATCAAACAAAAATACTGAGGCGATGTTCTATGATGGCAAAATTATCGCTTCTTCTATTTTGTCTGAAGGCTATCCTGCAGATTGGAATTCAAGCAATGCAGTTAGAATTGGCATTTTAAGCGGAAACAAAATAAATGAGACTAAATTAGAGAGGTTTCATGATTTAGCAACTGAAGACTATGGGAAAACAAAAAATTTATTTAACACAAGATTTAACTATTATTTTTATTTAGATGGCAATATGACTTTAAGCTCAGGAGAAATAAAAGGCATTGGCGCAGAACCAACAAGCACTAAGAATCTAATTAAAACAACTCGTTTTACTATTTATAAAAATAAACCAGCAACAGTTTATCTGAATATTTGGGAGTAACCTTTCTTTCTTAGAAAGAAAGACAAGCTTTATGAAAATCAAAGATTTTCAAATCCTCGCTTTAAGAGGTAAAGCTTCGGATAACTAAAAGAGAAACTACAATAGGAAGATGAAAGAGATAGAACAACTAAAAAAAGAAATTAGAAATATTAAAGAAAGGGATAAAAGAGTAGAGGCAGATAAAGCTTGGGAGATTAGTTTAACAAGGAAAGTATTATTAACTGTCTTTACTTATTTATCTGTCGGCATATATTTGAGGATGATTGATTTGCCAAAACCATGGTATGCTGTCAACATTAACTTTGCCTTTTTTTAAAAAAATTTGGTTAAAGTACTATAAATAGAAAAAAGAGGAAAATGAAAAATAAAAGAGAGCTCTCTTTGAGCTTTCTTAGGAAGAAACCTCGGAAAGAAAGACAAAAGAGGTTTTGGAGAGAAAACAAATGAAAAATAAAAGAGCATTTTTTTTCAGCACAGATGCTTTAATAGCTTTAATGATAATCTTGTTAACAGTTGTAGTTGCTTATTCGATTATTAAATATCCTAAACGCGAATCAAATTTGCAAGGGGATATTCTTGAAGTTTTATCTTCTTTAAAAATAGGGGAAATAAATAATTCTTATGTTCAAACACTTATATCAGAAGGAAAAATAAAAGATTTAAACAATAGTGTTTTAGAGCAGATAGGCGAGTTTTATGTTACTGATATTCCTACTGCCAAAAGTTTGGGAAGCTCTATGCTCGATTATTTAAACACAAGCGAAAATATAGGGATTTGGTATGGCGGTGTTTTAGTTGCTTCAAAAAATTCAAGTTCTTATGAAAATGCAAAAAATATAGAAGTTGAAAGGCAGATTATAAGCGGAATAGAAGCGGGGGGAAGTGTAACTGGATATTCTGCAAGAGCTTATCTTGAAAGCGGCTTAAAGACAAAATATTTTTATTTTGGCGGTTATGTTGGAGACGGAAACATTTCTGTCATTGTAAATTATAATGGAACTTTAAAAGATGTTGAATTTGAAATAGCAATTGATAAGGATTTCGATATTTACCTAAACAATGTTTTTTCAGGGCATTACGAGAACTCTTCTTCAGCTTTTTCACCAAAAAAATACAACATGACAGCCTATCTAAGCAATTTTAGCATGGGAGAAAATATTCTAAAATTTGTTGGAGACAAATTGTATATAGCTGGAGGATTTATAAAAATAACTTATGAAAATCCTGAACAATTTGAAACTTCGCATAAGCATTATTTTCCAGGGATAGAGGGGCTTATTAACTTGTATGATGGTTTTTATATTCCTTCTCAACTAAATACTTTAGATATTTTTTTGCATCTCAAAAGCAATTATGCTGTATTTTTGACAATTGGAAATGTTACTGTTTTTAGAAATTCAACTAATGACGAAGAAAAAACTATAACAATAAACAATTCTCAACTCTCTTCGTTATTAGATTACTCTGCGCTAAGCGAAAAAACAATTCCTCTTAGGCTTGGTTTAGAGAATGTTTCTTATATCTCAACTATAACAAAACAAGCAGATGTTTTTTCTGTAACTGATTTAAGTGGGAGCATGTGCGGAACTTGTTCTGGAGTTTCGTGTGGATGGTCCACGTGTTGTGGATGGAATTGCAATAACTGCAATAATAATCAACCTAACTGCGAATCTTGCGGTGGAACATGCGAAGACAAGATATATAATACAAAAGATGCAAATAAAGATTTTATAGATATTGTTTTAAATAGTTCTGGAAACAGAGCAGGTTTAGTTGGATATGAAAGCGATGTTCAAGATTCTGACTGCCATACTCTATCAAATAATACTGCTTCTTTAAAAAACAAAGTTGATAATTGGCAAGCTGTTGGCGGAACATGTATATGTTGCGGGATAAACAGGGCAGTTAACTATCTAAATAATAGTTCTAGTCTTGATAAATTCAAGTCTATTGTCATAATGAGTGATGGTGCAGCAACCCTCTATTGTGATAATTTTGATGATTATGCTGGTTCGGGGAGTGGCGGAAGTAGCGAAGAGATTGATAGACGATGGGCAATAAATGCATCTTGTCATGCCTGGCAGAATCATAGCATAAGAGTTTATGCTATTGGTTTTGGAAGTTCTGCAGATGAAAATACCCTCAAGAATATATCTGCTTGCGGAAATGGAAGTTATTATTATGCTAACATTAGTAATTTGGTTGATATTTATAAGCAAGTTGCGCAAGATATAATAGAAGCAACATATTCTGAGCAGACAATAGAAGTTACAGGCAACATCTCTACTATCCTTTACCCAGATTCTTATATGAAATTTAATTTTACTGAAGAAGCAGCCCCTTATGGTCTAATAACAACAACAGAAAATAAATTTTCTGATTCTTACACTGGAAGTTTTTTTGTTCCTTCAGATTCAGTAGTATTAGAAACAGTAGTGATTTCTTATTCTGGGCCGAGATGGACGTCTAATGCAAAAATAAATAATAATTCAGCATATGCACTTAGCAATTATGGCTCAGACTTTACAAAACTCGGCGACCCTTATGCTATAAATATACCAAATTTTCTTATCGAACAGAACAATATAGCAGAGATAACAACAGGCATTTATCCTGGAAATTCCACTGAGGGCTCTGAATATAATAAGATTATATCCACTTTAGTTAGAAATATGACTTCTTATTCAAAAATTTCCCCTTTAGCAGAAGGGTGCATATGGCATATTGAATTTGAAGATGGCTCTCTTTTGAATTTAAGCATCCCTGTTGGTTATATAGGGGCAGAAAATTGTTATTATGAAAGCTCTGTACAAAGTGTTTCAAACGAGAATGATGCCATCCAACTCGCGGTTTATGATTTATTAGAGTTATTAGATATCAGCCCAAATGGTAAGCTAGATGTAAAGTTTACAGAACAAAACTTACAAATCAGCTCTTCTGAGATCACAGGAATTCCATACGTGTGGTCAACAGAAGTTCAAGTTAGAAGATGGTGGTAACCTTTCTTTCTTAGAAAGAAAGACAAGCTTAACCAAAGAAAGAACTACAATAGAAAAGAGAAAAAATATGAAAATGAAAAAAATAAACAAACGAGCAATATTTTTTACTTTAATAGCTATAGTCATGCTTTCTTTATTTTTAATTTCATCTATTTTTTATTCAGTTGTTAAAAGCAGAGAGGCAATTAACAGGAGGATTGAAACAATGAACAATTTTGTTTTTTCAGTTGAGCAAGATTTGCCCCGGCAACTCTATATAGCGGGTTTTAGAACTGTTTTTTTATTTGAACAAAAGATAGTGGACACTGGAAACTACATAACAAATCTGAACGCAGGTTTTGAAGAAGTTTTTTTTAATGGTACACTTAATGGAGACGAACAGCCTATAATCACAGGGGCAAAATTTTCAGATATACAAAACTCTTTAAATGAAAAAGCAGCTAAAATTAATGCAGAAGCTGTTTTAAGCGAGCCCTCTTTGTCTGTTAATCAAGTAGACCCTTGGAATATTAGATTTGCTTTAACAGTAAAAATGCTAATAAAAGACAAATCAAACCTTGTTTTGTGGAACAGAACTTCAGTATTTGAAGCTTATATTCCCATAGAAAATTTTGAAGACCCGCTTTATATTATCAGCACTAACGGGACAGTTGTCAATAAAATTAATAAAACTATTTATCAGCCTTTTGCACAAGGAACTGATGTTTCTAACTTGACTTTACACAACGCAAATTCATTGTACACATCTTCTTCTTTAGCACCAAGTTTTTTAGGCAGATTAGAAGGGAAATTAACTGCAAATGAAAGCGGAATAGAATCTTTAGTTAATTTAAATGAATTCGCAGCCCCGAAAGATAAGTGTGTTGTTGATTATATTTATTTTTCAGATAATAATCCTACAGCTTACAGTATCCAAGGAATGCCTGCCTGGTTTAAATTAGATGACGAACATTTAGATGTTTATGGTGTAAGAGATTTGAAAATTCCATGATAAAATAGTTAAATTTTTATATTCAAATTTGTTATAAGCAAAATGAAAGGAGCTAAAAAATGAAAAAAGTGATTGTTTTTTTAATAATCTTCGCAGCTTTATTCTTAATTGCAATTTTGTTTTTTGACATGCGCGAAAAAATAGAAAAAAATGTTGGAGAAAACAAGCAAATAAACGAAAAGTTGCTTGGAGATAAAACCTCAGAAAAAACAAACGAGAGTAATGTTGGAACTGGCTCTGAAGTTGGCGGAGCAGTGGGCGGCGCAGAAGCAGGCGGTGCTGGAGGAGGCAGTGGAGGTGGTGGAGCAGGAGTAGGAAGTATAGAGAATAAAACTGAACAACCTTCTTTGCCTTCAGATATTTACACAAGAGAGTGTGGTTTTTATTTTTCAGATTATAGTGTTTGTAATGGCACTTGCCCTACAGGCAAATGCGTGCAAGAAGGAAGAAGCTGTTATTGCAGAGTATAAGAATAATGATAAAAAGATAACAGCTTCTTAAGATATACAGTGAAAGACTCTTAAAATGATGCTTCTTCTCCCAATTTTGAATAGACATTTGCTTATCTTTTGAAACTTTTTATTAATAATTCTGCTTAATTCTCCGCGATAAATTAAGTTATCAATTACCAATTAAAAAGAAAAAATTGGGTTAGCGGAAGCTTCCCGATTTTTTAATTATAAATTATCATTTTACCGTTGATAAAGTGCCTTTTTTAGTTCAAAATATGGCGGAGAGCCAAAATGATTAATAATGCAGAAATTTTTTTCTCGTTTGATATAAATTATTAAAATGTTGATAATTAACTCTCTGCTAAATTACCCTTGTTTTGGCATACACCTAATCCCAACAATCCTCAACCATCAATCTTATAACCTCCTCAATTAAAAAATGTAAGATCAAGAAAATCCTCTTCGTTTTGTTTTGGATTTTCTGGATGCATGAAAATTCCCAAAAGGAGTTTTCTGCACAGAAAATTGTCAGAAACAATTTTCTTGTGCTCAGAAAAATCAGATTTTTCTGACATTAATGAAGTTTATCCAGTAAAAATCACTTATAGAAATATTTATAAAGCAAATTATCTTTAGAATACTAATAATATTAAACAAAAAGGAGGTATAAAATGCAAAGAAAAGGACAGGCAGCTATGGAGTTTTTGATGACTTATGGTTGGGCGATTTTAGCAGCGATTATAGTTATAGGGATACTTGGATTCTACTTCTTCGGAAGAGGAATATTAACCCCAAGAGCAGGAATTGTTAAAGAGCCATTTTACTTAAATGCCTGGAATGCAAAAGCAAGCACAGGAATTACACTTGAACTTAAAAATAATGGCGATGAAACTTATAATGTTTCAGCCATAACTGTTTCCGGATGCGGAACAACAGCAGCTGCACCAGGAGATGTTGCAGCAGGTGCATTAAAAGCAGTAACTATAGCATGTACTACAGGGTTAACTGAAGGAAGTACATTTAAAGGTGATATAACAGTAAGTTACATAAAACCAGGAAGCACAGTTCCGTTGACAGCAACAGGCTCTATGACAGAAAGAGTTGCAGCTTAAATTTTATTTTTTTTATTTTTTTTATTTTTTTTGTAGTTTTTAGAGGTAGTTTTATAATTGTAGTTCTGACATTACAAGGTTGATAGCCAAAAAGCATATTTAGCAAAAGGGTTTCAATAAGCAGATAGATGCTTGGCTTTGCAATTCAATGAACAACTTAATAAATTTAAGGATATTAATATAGAGAACTGCATTACTTTGATGACATTTGTTCAGCAGTTCTCTATCTGTATAACTGCACAAAACTATGATCTAACCAACGCAGTTATCCATAACTAAAAAATTATGATTTTACAGCACTTTTCGGAGCATAAAAAATCAATCTTCCAATTTTAGCGATAGGCTCTAAGTTCATCCAATAACCATCATATCTTCTACCTTGTTTTTTATATTTTTTTTGAAGTTCAAGTTCTTTTGTAACTAGCTCTTCATGCTTAACAGATAGGTCATGATAAGCAATTATTTCATTTTCTCTTGGAATTCCTAATTTTTCTCCATTTAAAACAGAATTTGCATCTTCCTCGCACTCTTGATAAATTCCTTCTTCATATTCATTTCGTTTTAATTTTCCTGTTGCCTGTTCCCAATTTTTATTTTTATTATCAAATATGCAAGAAAATGCGTTTCCTTCAAAGATAACATCATGAAGATTATCTGGATAATTTTTGTCTTTAGTTCTGTTAACAATTACTTTGGCAATCGTTTTTCTTCCAAAACTAGATTGATTTGCAGCTTCTGCATATAAAATATTTTGTAATTCTTTATGCTCTTGAGGAGTGTATTTTATAGTTAGAGCATTTGTATCATTAGGCTCACTCGCTTTAATTTCTAATTCATTAGCATCTTTAATACTTGTACAATTTGGTTCAGAAGGTTTGTTGGGCTCATATGGTTTGTTAGGCTCATTAGAATCTGGAATATTATAAATTAGATTGCTGATATCATTAACTTCTGTTGCTGAAACAGCTTGAACTGCTGTTTCTAATTGAGAGGGTTTTGCAGTTTTTGCAAATACTTTGTTGCTTGCTTGCGCACCAAGATATATTGCAGCTAAAGCTTCTAAAGCATAAGCTAGCCAAAAACCGGTGCTTTTTCTTTGCTTGATTTTCATTTTGTTTTTTCCTATCATTTTAATCTATCCTCCTGTTTTAATTTTGATATTTCAAACTCTCTTTTTGAAGGAATAGATTTTGAAGTGTCAAAATCTGGAGAAACATATGTTTGCCAAGGGCTTGGAAACCCTGACATAATATATCCCCTCTCTGAGAAAATATGCATGTCTCTTTGATCAAAAACCCCTGTTGAATCTAAAACTTCAAAATGCCTTATTTTAAAATCTCCAATATCCATAAGATTTTCATAAATTTCTTCTAACATAAATTCAGAAAACCCTTCCATGCCTCCTGCGAGCCCAATTTCTAAAGGTTGTGAATGTTCTCCATATAATGGTTTAATGATGCCATTAAAAAATTTGGTAATGTCACTGAGTCCAGTTATATGTGCTAGAGTTGTAAGCTTAGTAACATCATCATTGACTGTTAATCCTATACAAGCAACCAGAGATTGCGTGTGAATAAATTCTTTTGAAGGGTCAAATATTGAAACAGCATAATATCCCATAGGAACTTCAATAGCATTGCCAATTCCCGGGTGAGAATATCTAGAATATCGGAGCCCTTCAGGTATTTCTATATAGGGTTTAAATTTTTCTATTATTCTTTCAGTTTTTGAATTTTTCATTTTGTTTTTTCCTATCATTTTAATCCACCCTCCAAGTTGTGTTTCTTCTAAGGTAATTCACAAACTCATCTGTAGTAGAAAAGTTTGGGCTTACTGAAAATTTGTTTCCAGGAAATTTTCTTAATATTGCACACAATCCCCCTAAATCACATTTAACTTCTTCTGATGATTCTAAGAATCCCTCAGTTCCAATGCCAAGATTCTTTAATCTGCCAGTTAATACATCTGTTTTTTTAGTGTCTAATAAAAAATGTGTTTCTTCATGCCCCCGAAAGAAAATAGTTTTAGGTTCAGGAAAGCCACTCAAGACAAAGGTATGGATATGAACTTCCACTCCTTCTTTTATAGCCTCACTGACTGAATTATCTTTCCAATTGAAAAAATAACTATACCCTCCTGCATAGAGTGGTATTGGCTTGTAAACTAACCCTGCCAATCTTCTAATTGATGGCCTTTTTATTAATAACTCTCCAAATAATTGTTTATACTTATATTCAGATCTTCTTCCATATTCCTTATATAATTTAGACTCATGTTTAGCTATGCTTCTTACTATCCCATCATCATGATAATGAAGATTATCTGGAACTTCTATTTCAAAGCCTGTTGCTTCGAGTTTAATTGTTTTCATTCTACTTTCTCCTCCCGCGACACTCATCTAAAAAATCATTATAGTTTTTTTCCCATAGAAAATGTATTCTCTCTATGGGTATTGGAGCAAATACAGCAACCTCTGGAAGAATAAAACCACCGATGTATTCTCTAAGTTTTACTCTGGAATTCCAGTAATCTCTATTTCCTTCTGCTAATCTTTTTCTGTACTCTTCTGTATTTTTTATTTCTGATAAATCTTTAGCTATTCTTCTTACATGAGCATAATCAAAAACAAGAGGGTTATCTTCATCAGTTAAGCTTAATTTTAATAAAACTAGTTTTCCTTTTCCTTTTTTGCAATTACCTAACAGATAATCCCAAACTTTAACACAATTTGTATCTGTATATTGTAGCCAAGATGCAGGAGTTGGTTCTATCAATCCGAAAATTGCTGGTGAAGTTGCTTCAGAAGGAACTAATGAGGATTCAATTCCTTGAGGGATTACTCTTCTATGTGGAATCATCCAGCCTTTAACACTCTCGCTATCAACTATTTTTTTAGTTATTGGATGTTCAATTGCATAACCTTTGTGTCCATTTATAATTCCATTCCATCCTTCAGGATTTGTATAGTGATACATTGCATTATCTTCACTCATTTTTCCTCCAGTTTTTTGTTTCCTTGGTTTCTATAACTCCATTTTTTAGCCCAATCCCTATTGCGAGAGCAGACCAGGCAGGGATAGCGAGAGCATCAAATATCCCTGAAGCTTTCCATGGGTCTTTTCCTTGAGCTAACAATAAAGATTGCCCGCCAGTCTTAGCGCCAATATAGCTTAAATCAAAAGTTAGAAACGCCTTTATAACATTTTTAAACCCGTTTCCTATTTTTCTAATTGATAACTTTCCATTTTCATTAACATATTTTTGTTTATTGACTCTTATTTCATTTGCCATAAAAGCAGTATAGCTAACAGCCATTTGAGACAACAAAGTAACTAAAGAGGTTGAGGCATATTGGACTATCTTTGGAGCTTCAGATAAATATTTTTCAATTCCATGCTGGGCAAATTCAGCAGCAGGCAGGCCCGCAATAACAAATGGAATAGCCCCAATAATATTGCTCTGCAAAAAAAGTGCACCTGGTTTAGTATCTAAATTATCTCTTAATTTTTCTCTTCTTTTGTAAACAAGGCTATTTTCATGGAGGTATTCTTCTGATAAAAATCTTGGATTTCTTTTTCCAAGAATCTTTTTAGATGCTTGTGCTATTTTCTCAGATGCCCAAATAGGCATAGAAGAGAGTGCATCAAGATAAGAGCCTCCAGTATATTTAGCACAATATATTATTTTGTCAAGCTTGGAGTTTTTCTTAATCATTCTATTTCCTCCTAATAAGATAACTCAACATCTGGAAAATCCTCCTTAAATTTATCTTCGATTCCTTCAGCTCTTCTCATTCCTGGGCATGATGTTTTAATTTGTGATTTAATTATTCCATTTTCTCTGCTATAGACAACAGGATATTGCTTACATCCTGTTGGCCTTCTAGAATCATCATGAACTTTACATTTATTTTGTTCTTCATCATAAGCAGGGCAGAATTTTTCAACATATAGTGCAAATGCAGTTCCTTCTCTCCACTTAGTGTGTTTTCCGTTTATATAATCACAATTGGGATGTTCAACTACTGCTGGCTTTTTTAGTGGCTCTCCTGATTTTGTTCTTACAACCCCTGAAAAATAATCACTTTTTATCCAGCCTTTTACAGAAGCTTCATCTAATTCTTCTAATCTATAAACAGGTATCCCTAGCTCAGAAAAAAGCTCTGAAGACTGTTTTTCATCACTCCCCCACCCAATTAAGAACCTTTGTCCATTGCAACAAAGCGCCCAACAATCTCCACAATACTCTAACGCGAATTTCATCACCCATTTTTGAATATCTTCTTCTGTTGTTTTTTGTTGAGTTTTCATTTTCTTTGCTCCGCTTTATTTAACCTTTCAAAAACTTCTGTGCATGAAGCACATGGATTATTCAGATTCAGATTAACTGGAACATTAAATACATTAACAACTCCTTGCAATCCTTCCATGTTTAAAGTTTCTATAATTGCATCTTTCCTGGCGCTTTCAAATAATTCTTCAAAAGGAGTTTCTATTGCCGAGCCTATTGAATAAGGCATCTGCCAGCAGCACAAATAAACATTTCCATGAGGATCAATAAATTCTGTTTCTCTCCCTTTTTCAAGTGAACTTATAACAGCACAATAAGATTGGTATGTTAACTCTTTTTTAGGGCGCGATTTTCCTCTTCCAAAAGGATAAACCCAGTTTGAACCACTTAGACTAATTTCAACAGGAGTATTGTTTTTTCTTAATTTTTTTTCAGCCAGACCTACTGGTGAATTTCCTCCTTTCACTAATTTATAAGGCCGTATCCCCTGATTTATATGGTATCTATCCTTACTTGCAAAACTAATTTTGTGAAATCCTATTATATCATAAAGCTTTTTTATTTCTTCATAGGTCTGTTCTGGATTTTTTACCCAAAAACCATTTGTTTGCAATATCACCTCTAGTTTCGGGAATTCTTTTTCTTTTATAGAAGATAAAACATCATATAAAAGAGGTTTAACAGTAAAAATTTCTCCTCCTGAAATTGTTAAGTAATCTAAATTTAAAGGAAAGTGCTCAACTACTTTTTCTGCATCTTCACTGCTAATTGTATGCCCTCCAGGCTCACAGCTAAAGCAACAATGGCCACATTTTATATTGCAATTATCTGTTATTCTCCAGTATGCTGCGTTCATTTTTCTTGCTCCTGGTTTAATTCTTCTGTTCTGCTTGTTCTATAAAACTCAGAAGGTTTTATTGTTCTTGGAATCCCTATTTCATTGCAATTATAACCAACTCCCCCATACAAATGAAATCGAGGATCCTTAATATCATTGTATTTTTCATTCCATCTTATAGTTGGTTTAGCACTAAAAGGATCAGAAATAAAATCATATCAAGGAAGTTGTATATTCTTACTTCTTAACTCCATTAATCTTTCTATATAATCTGCTAAAGTTAACATCGAGTGATAATAAAATTTCTGAAAGCAAGTTCTTAGTTCTGAATTATGAATCACTGCTTTATTTGGATCAACAAGAACAGAAACCCATTCTTTGTCTTTAGAAGGCATTTGATCTTCATCCTTAAGATACTTAAAATAGACTATATCATTTCTGTATGGCCCAACAGCATCAGGACTTTGACATCCTAAATCTTCAGCTTCAAGAGACCTTTCTTTTACTAATTGATTTCTTGTTTTTAGTCCCTCTCTTAGAACAGAATCAAAATCTTTATCTTTTCTCAAAACTGAAAATATCTCCACACCTTTTTCTCTGACTATGATATCTTTATTACAATCTGGAAAAACACTTTCCCACCATTTTTCAAGTTTGGGCCAGGATCTCCATTCAGAAGGATTTTCTATCTTTTTTCTGAATCTTCTATATTCTGCATTCCAGTTTTTCATTTTCTTTCCTCCAAATTTAATCCACCATAATTTAATCTATCCTGTCTAAAATATCTTTCAAAACCTTCTTTAGGTTTGTAAAAATCACGAAATTCTTGTGAGGCCTGCATTATTTCACACTGAGTTTGCAAAAAAGATAATTGTCTATATTCTTCTCGTTCAATTGGGTCTACTATCTTATTATAGCTATCCTCTGAGTATTCTGGTAGATGAATTATTGGAATATCCTTATTCTCTCTCATATTCACTAATTCTGCTAATGATGCTGCTTTATCTATGCCTCTTTTTCCTCTAACAAATACTCCTTGTATTTCTCTGCCAGGATTTCCGTGAAGTACTAATTCATTACATTTTAAATTCTCAGGACCTACGGTTTTTGTTAAAAGTTCAAAAGGAGTTTTTATCTTTCCCCTATTTTTAATTGCAAAATCATTAAGCGATTTAGTCTCAGTAGGACTTCCTAAATCACAATTCCAGGCTACATATATATCTTCTTCAGCAGGATTTAAAATTAAACCAACATCCCCAAAAGTTCCAGTTTGATTTACTTTTTGATAATGAATCAATCTTCTTTTTGTAGCTTCTTCATCTAAACATCCAATTAAAGAGCCACTATAGAACATATATGGATTTTTTATTCGCTCTATCCTTCTCTTTAATCCTATTAAATCTATGTCTTTAGGTTTATCAACATCTATTGACATTCCAGAAACTATATAAATAAAATCATCCGGATTATGTTTTCTAGGGTCTGTTAATGCATTTGTTATTTTCATTTTCTTTCCTCCAATTTTAATTCTTCAGGAAAATAAGCTAGTGTTGGAGGGACATTTACTCCTAAATTAAGACTAAACCCACACAACATCATTCTCGCACAAAGATCATCTCTGCCATTAATACTAGCATTATAATCAAAAATCTCTCCTGTTCTTGTATCGAGAGCAATGTTTCTTTTCATATCCTCACCATAAAGGTCTTTTTCAACTATCTCAAATCTTATTTTTTCATTTAAATTATTAATAGTTAAAGAATCTATAATTCTATTAATATGCCTCTTTTCACCTTTACTTTGTCCACCTATTAAATGAACCCCATACACTTGCTTTTCAGGAGTTAATCTTCCTAAACTGCCAACAAGTACTGGAAGAATTGGATGAGTCATTGCATCAGCATGAATTAAAAATCCAGCTTTATTTTCTTTATTATATCCTGTAATACCTACACAATTAGTAAGACATGATGTAGCTATAACTGGTTTCTTATCTTTTGAGTTAGTAATTCCAAGTTCTTGTTGAACAAGATCTACAACATCTTCTAAAGAACCTGTATAAACTCTTCTTTTTTTGTAATTTTCTCTATCAAAACCATAAAATCCTCCAAAAACAACTGGACTATATTCCTTTGGATCAAGATCAGAATAAACTCCAATTAAATAAGGAATTTCTGTTTTGCAATCAATATAAGGTGCAGGACCAAATTTAATTCTTAATCCTTTTTTCTCAACTTTCTCTCTAACTTCGTCAATCCATTCTTTTTCACAGTTTGAAACCCAGGGCATTCCATCTACAAAACATTTTTTCTTTCTTGGATCTTCTTCATAACTATAACTTTTCATTTTCTTTCCTCCTGCATTTCTTCCACAACTTTAATTTCAATATCCACAATCATCTTTGGCCTAAGTTCTCCTTGAAGCAATTTTGGAATAACAATTATTGAATTGCAGCCATGCTTGGCTATTTTTTTGCGAATCGAAAAACTCTTGTGTTCAATTTGAGAGTTTTGCGAGACAGAAATCTTTGATTTCTGTATGTTGAATTGTTTTGTTACCATTTTTAAATAATGAAAATTGTAATTTTATTACAATTTTACCCTTTATAAACTTTATGTTTTTGTAACTCTTCTAAAGTGGCTATTATATCTAAAGCTTGCGGTTGCGAAGCTTTAAGAAGATTTAGATATAGAACAAATTGTTATTTTGCAGTTCATATAAATTTAAAAATACAAAAGAAGATTGAATAAAATGGCAAAAGCAAAATCATTAATAACCAAAATAGAAGGATATAAATGCAATGTGTGTGGGGTAGAGCTGATTGGAGTTTCTGAACAAGAAGCTTTGGCTCACGTTAGTGCTCCTAAAGATAGACGATTTAGAATAGGTTTTGGATATCTATCTTATGCTAATAAAGATAAAGGTTATAAAGTAGTGAGGGTTGTTGAGGGTTCTGGAGTACTAAGTCAAGAGAAAGATGGGCAAGGAGTGCACGGGTATCTGCAAGAGGTTATGTCTTATTCCATTAATGATAATAATAAAGTAATTGAGGATGCAAAAAACATTGAGGGACCAAGGCTTAGTAACACAAAGAGGATTAGGGCAAATTTTATGGGGGGAATATCCAGATTATTGACAGCAAAAGAAGCTAGAATACTTAGAAAGGCCCATAATGGCCCTATTAGAACAACAGACCCTTCTTTAGAGGCAAGAACAAAATAATTACATTTAAAAACTTCTTATCTTTATTTTAAATATCAAAATAAGGTGAAACAAAAATGAAAAAAGCTTTCTTTAAAAAAGAAACTTTGGAAAGAAAATGAAAATCCTTAGTTTACACTGCGACTATATAAAATTCAAGCCAGTGAAAAAGGCAATAAAAGAGCCAGAGGCTCTTTCAAAAGAGCAGGAAAAAGAAAAAGAGATTAAAGAAGTTCTTGTTATTTTCACAGCAGTTGAAAAGCAAGACGAGAGTAATGGAAAGATAGTTCAAGATTATGTTAAGAATATTCAGGAATTATCTGATATGGTTAAATGCAAGACAATAGTGTTATATCCATATGCTCATTTATCTTCACAGCTTTCAGCTCCTGCTTTTGCCCAGAAAATAATGCAAGAAGCTGAAAAATTATTAAAAGAGGATAAAAAGCTGAAAATAGAAAGAGCGCCTTTTGGCTATTATAAAGAATTTGAATTAAAGTGTAAGGGACATCCGCTTGCTGAATTATCGAGAGAAATTAAAGCAGAAGGAAAAGCAAAACAAACAGAAAAAGGAGCAGAAGAAGAGTATAATCCAAAACAATTACTTGACCAGATTTCAAGGACAAAACTTGACACAAGAAGCTTGAAAGAAAATGACCACAGGATTATCGGGCAAAAACTAGATTTGTTTTCTTTCAACGAAACTGCTCCTGGAATGGTTTTTTGGCATAATAATGGAAAGATTATCTACAACGAGCTTATCAATTTATGGAGAGAGGAACACATAAAAGCTGGTTATGAGGAAATTTCCACCCCACAAATTCTTGACAAGAGATTATGGCAGATTTCTGGCCATTGGGAAAAATACCGTGAAAATATTTTTCTTACTGGCTATGAAGGAAAAGAGTTTGCAGTCAAGCCAATGAACTGCCCGGGAGGAATGTTGGTTTATAAAACTTCAACTAAATCATATAAAGACTTACCTTTAAGAATCGCTGAGCTGGGCATTGTGCATAGGCAGGAACTCTCAGGAGTTTTAGCAGGATTATTTAGAGTTATCCAATTTACCCAGGATGATGCACATATTTTCTGCACTGAAAAACAAATAGAGCAAGAAATAGAAAAAATCATAGAATTGACAGATAAGTTTTACAAGATATTTAATCTAAAATTTGACCATGTTGAATTATCGACGCGTCCAGAAAAGAGGATAGGAGATGAAAAGGTGTGGGACCTGGCAGAAGCAACATTAGAAAAAGTCCTGAAGAAAAAGAAAATGAAATATAAAATTAATGCAGGGGAAGGGGTTTTTTATGGACCTAAAATAGATTTTCATGTTAAGGATTCCCTAAACAGAACGTGGCAGCTAGCAACAATCCAACTGGATTTTCAGATGCCAGAAAGATTTGAACTTTGTTATACAACAGATAATAATAAACTTGAAAGGCCAATTATGATTCATAGAGTTATTTATGGCTCTTTAGAAAGATTTATTGGAGTTCTGCTTGAGCATTTAAATGGCAATCTTCCTGTCTGGCTTTCTCCTGTTCAAGCAAGAGTTTTAAGCTTTACAGACAGAAATAAAAAAGCAGCTGAAAAATTCCTTCAAAAACTCAAAGAAGCAGGAATACGGGCTGATTCTGACTTTAATTCAACAACTGTGAATGATAAAGTAAGGAC